>Ga0315556_1000195_pt1 | contig 36035 bp, 27 predicted proteins | sample SalMarSW160310MG_FD_202112 | JGI IMG/M metagenome (GOLD analysis project Ga0315556, IMG submission 202112) | Salt marsh sediment microbial communities from the Plum Island Ecosystem LTER, Massachusetts, United States - Salt Marsh Sediment SW1603-10 ...
CGCGTCCAGGTTGGTCTGCAGGTAGACCGTGTCGCCCTCGACGCCGATGGGCCGGTATTCCGCGTCGTTCTTCGTGTAGAGCGGCTGCACCCTGGCGTCGATGTTCGGATGCTGGGGATCGCCCAGGTCCATGTAGTAGAGCTCGTTGGCGCTCTCGGTGCCGTGGCTCATCGTGATGAACGCGTAGTGTCCGTTCTCGGTCACCCCGCCGCCGATGAACCAGTCCGGCCGGTCGGGCCGCTGGTAGATCAGCTTGTCCTGGCTCTGCGGCGTGCCCAGGCGATGGTAGTAGAACTTCTGGTTGGTGACCTGCTGGCTGATGGCCTTGCCGGCGGGCGGCTCGGCGAAGCGCGAATAGAAGAAGCCCTCACCGTCCTTCGTCCAGGACACGCCCGAGAACTTGGCCCACCGCACGATGTCGGGGAGGTCCTTGCCCGTGGCCACGTCGCGCACGTGGAAGACGCGCCAGTCGGAGCCGCCCTCCGAGGTGGCGTACTCCAGGTAGCGGCCGTCGGGTGAGGGTCTCGATCCCGCCAGCGCCGTGTTGCCCCTGGGCCAGCGCACGTTCGGATCCAGCAGGACCCTGGCCGGTCCGCCCAGCGAGTCGGCCACGTAGATCACCGACTGGTTCTGGAGACCCGAGTTCTTGCTGAAGAACAACCTGTCGCCCTCCCGGTCCGGGGCCCCGACCTTCTCGTAATTCCACAGCTCCTTGAGCCGGTCGCGCACCCAGGGGCGGACCTGGATCTTGTCCAGGAAGGAGAAGGTGAGTTTGTTCTCAGCCTGCACCCACTGCTTGACCTCGGGGCTGTTTAGGTCCTCCATCCACCGGTAGGGGGCCGGGACCTTCGTTCCGAAGTAGTCCGCGACCAGGCTGTCCCGCCTGGCCTGCGGATAGTCCAGCGACTGGGCGTGGACCGCCGTGGCCACGCCCGCGGCCAGCACCGCCGCCAGCGCCAACCCGCCGGTCAGGACCCTGCATCGATGCCTGTCCATCGTCTCGTTCGACTCCGCCACGAGGGTCGGGGAGCCGGGCCCGTGACCGGACCCGGAGCGAGAAACTGAAGATCCTCTCCATCTGTGGGGGCTGCAAGGCCGGAGGGGGTGCCGGGCCGCCGACGCGGGGGGTCTTGCGCGCCCCGCCGTCGTGGGCGGACCTTGGCGCTTCGCCGCCGGGGATCCGCCCCGGACGGAAGCCCGGTCTGGAAGGGAGCCCACGCCATGCCCCGTACACCTCCCGCGCAGAACCCGACGTGCCGCCGACGCTCCGCCACGATCCCGCCCGGCCGAGCCCTCGGCCGGGCGCCCACGGCCGCAGGGCTCGCAGCCCTCCTCGCCGTCTCGGGCCTGGTCGGTTGCGCGGCCCCCGGGGACGCCCCGCCCGCCGGGGGCGTGAAGTTCGCCGTGTCCATCCCGAACGCCCGGACCGACTCCGCCCGGGACGGTCGTGTCCTGGTGCTCCTGGCATCCGACACCACGTCGGAGCCGCGCTTCCAGGTGGAGCCCGAGCCGGACCGGAGCGCCGAGGTGCTGGGAGTCCAGGCGCACGGGTTCGCCCCGGGCGGGGAGGTCGTGGTGGGAGACACGGCGTTCGGCTATCCGATGGCCAGCCTGCGCGACGTGCCGGCCGGCGATTACACGGTGCAGTCCGTGTTCGTCCCCTACCGTACCTACCATCGCGCTGACGGCCACACCGTCTCGCTCCCGCCCGACCGGGGCGAGGGCCAGCGCTGGGACCGCAAGCCGGGCGACCTGTACAGCGCGCCGCGCCGCGTGCACCTGGATCCCGCCGCCGACCGCACCGTGCGGCTGTCGCTGGACAGCGTGATCCCCGAGATCTCGCCACCCGAGGACACGCCCTGGGTCAAGCACGTCCGCATCCAGAGCGCGCTCCTCACGAAGTTCTGGGGCGCGCCGACCTACATCCAGGCCACCGTGTTGCTCCCGGCCGGCTTCGCCCAGCATCCAAACGCTCGCTATCCGGTGCTCGTGGAGCAGGGACACTTCGGCCGCGGCATCCCGGGCTGGCGACCCGAGCCGGAGGACGCGTCCCTGCCGGCGCCCGATTCCACGTGGCTGTACGCGCACTGCTGGATGGGGAACGAGGCCGGATGCCGGGAGCACGGGATCGAGCGCATGCGCCAGCGCCTCATGCACGGCTTCTACCAGTGGTGGACGAGCCCGAACGCGCCGCGGGTGCTGCTGCTCACGATCCAGCACGCCAATCCGTACTACGACGACTCGTACGCCGTGAACTCGGCCAACCTGGGCCCATACGGTGACGCGATCACGAAGGAGCTGATCCCGGAGGTCGAGAAGCGCTACCGCGGGATCGGCGCCGGGTGGGCGCGCGTCCTCACCGGCGGCTCGACCGGCGGCTGGGAGGCGCTCGGGGTGCAGCTGTTCTATCCCGACGACTACAACGGCGCGTGGGGCTTCTGCCCCGACCCGGTGGACTTCCACTTCCACCAGGCCGTCGACGTCTACGACGACGCCAACGCCTATCTCCGCTCCGGTCCCCTGGGCAGCGTGGCGGTGCCCGGCGCGCGGGGCTACCAGGGCCGCGTGCGCTACCAGATGGCCGACGAGAACCACATGGAGCTGGCCCTGGGGACCCGGGGGCGCTCGGGCGGGCAGTGGGACATCTGGCAGGCCGTGTTCGGACCCGTGGGCGCGGACGGCTACCCGAAGCCGATCTGGAACAAGCGCACCGGGGCCATCGACCGCGACGTGGCCGGCTACTGGCGGGACCACTACGACCTCACCCACATCCTCCAGCGCGACTGGAAGACCCTGGGCCCGAAGCTGCGCGGCAAGCTCCACGTGTACGTGGGCACCATGGACTCGTACTACCTGAACGACGCCGTCCACCTCATGCAGCAGGCCACCGACAGCCTCAGGAACCCGCGCGCCGACTTCACCTTCGACTATGGCGCGCGCGCCCCCCACTGCTGGACCGGGGACCACGACCACCCGAACTGGGCGGGGAGCATCACCGCATTTCAGCGCTTCCTGCCCGCCATGGCGCGGCACATGGAGAGCACCGCCCCGGCCGGGGCGGACACGCGCAGCTGGAGGTATTGAGCGTGCGCGTCGAGATTCCAATCCCGCTCGCATCGTCCGAGGAGGACTGTTGATGCATACCGTAGACAGGGTGGAAGACCTCAACCCGCACCGGATCGCGCGTCAGCAGTTCGACCGCTCGGCACCCTTTGTTGACGACCTGGCGGACTGGGAAGGGCTCTCCGATTTCCTGTTCGAGCCGGAGCACATCCTCGAAGTCGCGCTTCCGGTGCTCATGGACAACCGCTCCGTGAAGATGTTCACCGGATACAGGGTGCTTCACTCCAGCATTCGCGGTCCGGGTAAGGGGGGGATCCGCTTCTATCCGACCGCCGGCAAGGAAGAGGTGATGGCGCTGGCCACCTGGATGACGTGGAAGTGCGCCCTCCTCGACATTCCGTTCGGAGGCGCCAAGGGTGGGATCGCCGTCGATGCGAGAGCCCTCTCCAGGCGCGAGAAGGAACATCTCACGCGGCGCTACACCGTCGCTCTCGGCGACACGATCGGGCCATTCACCGACGTGCCCGCGCCCGATGTCTATACCGATGCACAGACGATGGCCTGGATCTTCGACACCTACCAGATGATGCATCCGGGCCAGGGCAACCTCCCCGTCGTGACCGGAAAGCCGCTCGAGCTGGGTGGCTCGGTCGGTCGCGACGCCGCCACGGCCCAGGGCCTGTTCCACGTGACCGAGCGATTCCTGGAGCTGGGTGGCGTCCCCGACCTTTCGGAGATCAGGGGCGCCAGGGTCTCCATTCAGGGCTTCGGCAACGCCGGAAGGCACGCGGCGAGGCTCTTCCACGAGGCCGGCGCCACCATCGTCGGCCTGTCCGACTCGCGGGGCGGAATCTACAATCCCGACGGCCTGACGCCCGACAGCGTCGGACGACACAAGGACGAGACCGGAACCCTGGCGGGCTTTTCCGGGGCCGAAACGCTCGGATTCCAGGATGTCCTCGAGGTGCCGTGCGACATCCTGGTTCCCGCCGCCGTCGAGAACATGATCACCACCGAGAACGCCGAGCGGATCGATGCGAAGCTGGTGGCCGAGGCCGCCAACGGTCCCACCACGCCCGGGGCGGACGACATCCTCTGCGGGCAGGGAATCCACGTCCTGCCGGACATACTCGCCAACGCGGGCGGCGTGGTCGTCAGTTACTTCGAGTGGGCCCAGAACCTCTCCAATCAGCAATGGGACGAGGCAGAGGTCGCCGAGAAGCTTCGAAAGAAGATGTACAGGGCCACGGATCTCGTCGTCGCCAGGCGGGCCGAACTGCTCGAATCACTTCCCACCTACAGGGAGAGGTGGGCCGCCGACCACGCCGCCGACCCGACGCTACCCGAACCCGACTACCGGATGACCGCCCTCACCGTGGCGGTGAAGAGATGCCAGGCCGCGGCGTTGCAGCGAGGAATCTGGCCGTGACCTGAAGGGTGCGGGAACCAGCCATGCCCTGTAGGGCCTGATAGCGACAGAGCCCCCGTCTCCGGGGGCTCTCGTCGTAAGCGGGCGACCGGTTTCGAACCGGCGACCTCGAGCTTGGAAGGCTCGCGCTCTGCCAGCTGAGCTACGCCCGCGCGGGGTGCGGCGGCGGGGCGGGGCCCCTCCGCTCACCTTCTTACCTGCGCCCGGGAATCTGGGTCCGCGGCCGGGGCGCGGCAACGTGCGGTGGGGGAGACTCCATCCGCGCGCGCAGCGACTCGAGGAAGGACCGGGCCGTGGCGTCGTGGCCGATCACGAACCGGCTCACGAAACGGAACAGCGGATTGTGGACCACCCCGTCCTCGGTGATCGTCACCCGGGTCGCCTCCCCGACGGGCTCGAGAACGTAGGTCCACCGCCCCCCGTAGGGCAGGTCCTCGTCGGCGATCTCGACCACGAGGCGTCGCGGCGGCTGGCTGGAGAGCCGGCGGTAAGTCACGGCTTTCCGGCCCCCCGTCTCCCGCCACCGGACGGCCCCGTCCTCCTCGACGGCGAGCACGTCGACCCTGTCCACGTCGTGGCGCCAGGCCGGATACGCGGCCGGCTCCGCCAGGACGGACCACACCTCGGCCCGTGAGCCATGGACATCGCTCGAGACCGACACGGTGTGGGCTTCGGGAAGGAAGGAGCCCACGACCCACGGCACCGCAACCAGCCCGACGAGCCCCGCCAGGCCCCACAGCACGACTCGTCTCGCTCGGCTCATCACGCACCTCCGGCTGGGGGTGTCGGCGGCGGCGTGGGGTCCAGGCGGCGGGCGGCCGCGGCCAGGAGCTCCAGCCCATCCAGCCCGCGCGCCCGTTCCTCGCGGGAGAGCTCCTCCAGGAGCGCCCCGACCCTGTCCGGGTCCAGGACCTGATCGGCCTCCCGCACCCGCTCCCCCGCCTCGGTCAGGCGCAGGTGAACGACCCGGCCATCGTCCGCGTCCCGGCTGCGGAACAGGTAGCCATCCCGCTCGAGCCGGCTCGCGTTGAGCGACATGGTGGAGATCGACACGCCCATGTGGTCCGCGAGCTCGCCCACGCTGGTCGGGTCGACGGGATCCAGGTGCTGGAGGATGTCGACCTGGTTCCGGCTCAGCTCCCGGTCGGAGACGGGATCGCGCAGGTGACGTCGATGACACGCCAGGAAGATCGCGGGATAGGTCCGGAGAAGGGCCTCCACCTCCTCGCCCGTCACCGTCGACATCGCCCCCCACCCTCATCGTCCGATCGGTCGCGCCCACCGCGGGGCGAGTTGCTTTGACGGCTAAAACTAAAATGAGCGGTCGATCCCGGCAAGGCCGCGCCTCAGCCCTTAGCGTGCAGCGCCTCGAGGAACACGTCGCCGTAGCGCTCCAGCTTGGCGGGGCCCACCCCGGACACGTCGAGCATCTCCTCGGGCGTGGAGGGAGAGCGCTCGATCATGCTCCACAAGACCTTGTCGCTGAACACGATGTAGGCGGGGACGCCGCGCTCGTCCGCCAGCCGCTTGCGGAGGTCCCGCAGACGCTCGAAGATCGCCGACTCTTCGGGCCCGGCCGTGGCCTGCGAGAGCTCCTCCTCGCCGCCGCCCGACCACGAGGCGCCCGGCGCGGCGCCGGGACCTCGGGCGCCGGCTCCCGCGGATCTCCGGCCGGCTCGCCCCGCCGCGCGCCGCTCCGCCCGCACCTCCTCGACCAGGTCGGTGACGCCGACCCCGGTGCACACGTCGCACGCGTCACCACACGGCTCGATCGCCTCGCCGAAGTGCGCCAGCACGGCCCGGTGGCGGCAGCCGCCGCGGTCGGCGAGCCGGAAGAGCTCCACGGTCGCCTCGCGCTTGCGGCGCCGGAGCTCCGGGTCCTCGATCTCGTCCAGGAAGCGCTCCCTCACCTTGACGTCGGCCCACGAGTAGAACAGGAAGCACTCGGACGGGAGCCCGTCGCGCCCCGCCCGACCCATCTCCTGGTACCAGGACTCGACGTCCGAGGGCATCTCCTGGTGGATCACGAAGCGGACGTTCGACTTGTCGATCCCCATCCCGAACGCGATGGTGGCGACGACCACGTCCACCTCGTCGCGGGCGAACGCCTCCTGCGCCGCGGCGCGCTCCGCGTCCGGGAGGCCGGCGTGGTAGGCGGCGGCCGCGATTCCCTTCTTCCGGAGGAAGGCGGTCATGCGCTCCACCGACTTCCGGGACAGGCAGTAGATGATCCCGCTCTCGCCCTCGTGGCGCCGCACCAGGGCCAGGATCTCGCGCCGCGTGTTCCCCTCGCCTCGCTTCCGGCAGGCGATCCTGAGGTTTCGCCGGAAGAAGGAGCCCTTGTAGCCCTCGGGGTCGCGCATGCCGAGCTGGTTGAGGATGTCGACCGCCACGCGCCGGGTCGCCGTGGCCGTGAGCGCCAGGACCGGCACCCCGCCCAGCTCTTCCTTGAGGCCCCGAAGCCGCCGGTACGAGGTCCTGAAGTCGTGCCCCCACTGCGAGATGCAGTGAGCCTCGTCCACGACGAGGAGGGAGAGCGGGCTGTCGGCGAGCAGGGCCCGCATGCGGGGGCCGAGGGCCTCGGGGGCCAGGTAGATGAGCTCGTAGTGGCCGCGCCGCAGCGCTCGCAGCCGCTCCCTGCGCTCCTCGGGTGGAAGGGTCGAGTTGATGGCCGCCGCCCGGAAGCCGAGCGCCTCGAGCGCGTCGACCTGGTCCTTCATGAGGCTGATGAGGGGCGAGAGGACGACGACCGTGCCGGGCAGCACCCGGGCGGGAAGCTGGAAGGTGAGGGACTTGCCGGCCCCGGTCGGCATCACGGCGATGCAGTCCCGGCCCGCCAGCACCGCGTCGATCACGTGGCGCTGGCCCGGCCGGAAGGACTCGTAGCCGAAGACCTCGCGGAGAACGGCTATGGGGTCTGCCGTAGTCGGCGCGCCCGTGCGCATGTCGGCGTTCGGCTGGCTCACGTCTCCGGTCCGGTGGCGGTCTCGCTCGGATGATGGCCGGGCCCCGCGGCCCTGATCCTCAACATAGCGGCGAGCGACCCCTCGAGCCGAACGTCGAGGCCCCGCGGTGATCCGGGCGGCTTCAAAGAAAGAGCCTCCATCATCGGGGGCTCTCCGGAAGCGGGCGACCGGTCCCGAAGCGGCGGTCCAGTCACCTCACCCGCCGGCCAGTCGGGCCCTCATCCGGTCGAACTGACCCACGCTTCGAGCCGCGAGCGGGTCGCTCCGACCGCGCGGGCCACCAGAGAGTGCCGGCCATAGGGGGAGACATCATACGTCCACGACACCAGCCGACCTCGAAAGAAGTCGCCCTGCAGAACGCGCGACGACTGTCGGGCGCCGAGCGCCCAGTTCACGAGCCCGAGCCGCGCCGGAGGACGGATCCACGGCGCGTTCCCTCCGGCGCCGGAACATGCATCGGGCGGGTGTCGTTGCGACTGCTGATGCACCGAAATCGCTTGCAGTCGGATCCGAGATCGTCCTCGATCCGTTCTGCGCCGTGGACATGCATGCCGCTACCCTGGCGGACGGCCGCCTGGCCCGATGACCCGTCGTGAGTTGGCAGCGTGCCAGATGGTGTCGCACACACTCTGGCTATCCTTTCCGCTGCAAAGGAATGAACATGAGGGTCACGCATCGCCCGCGTCCGTCGGTGGCCACGTCGGCAGGCGCGACCCGCCGTCGCTCGTCGCCGGAGCTTCGACGTGCTGCCGCGATCCGTCTACGTCCCGGCCCGGCCGTGCGCGCGACCGTGGCGTCGGCGGCTCTCCTCATCGGGACGGCGGTACCTGCCGCTGCCCAGCACGCGGCGCCCGCAGTCACCCCCGACCAGAGCCTGTACTCACTCCAGCCGGTGTCCCCTTCCCAGGCGGCAGACTGGCGCGCGGACCTCCGCGCGCTCGTCGGGGACCTCACGCGGGTGCACCCCGATCCATTTCACGCGACCTCGAAGGCCCGCTTCGATGCGGCCGTCGCCGCGCTCGCCGACTCGATCCCCGGTCTTCCAGCTCACCGGATCGTCATGGGCTTCGCTCGGCTCCTGGCCCTGGTCGGCGATGGGCACACGAGCCTGCCTCTCTACTTCGCTCGGGGCGTCGATTTCCACGCCCTTCCGTACCGGCTTGGCGTCCATGATGATGGCATCTACGTGGAGGCGGCCGACCACGCCTACGCCTCCCTGGTCGGCGGCCGGCTCGTCGCCATCGGCGGCGTCCCGGCGCAGGAGGCCCTCCGCCGTGTGACGCCGCTCATCTCCAGGGACAACGACAACTGGATCTCCGTGGTGGCTCCGAATCTCCTGAACCGGATCGAGGTCCTCCAGGGTCTAGGCATGGCAAAGGACCTGCGGGGAGCCGACCTCACCGTTCGGATCGACAGCGCGCTCCACACCGTCCACGTTCGCGCACTGACGGCGCCGCAATCCCATGACTTCGGCCTGCCGTTCCGGCCCCGCCTCACGGACAACTGGGTGGATGCCCGCGACTCCTCCGGAGCCCCCGTCCCACTCTACCAGCGCCGCTACAAGGACCTGTACTGGTGGACCTACCTCCCCGACCAGGACCTGCTCTATGTGCAGTTCGACGTCGTCCAGAACCGGCGCGATGGACCGACCGCCCTGCAGACCTTTCGACAGGCGATGGCCTTCGCGCGCGATCGGCGACCGGCGCGCACTGTGATCGACATTCGCAACAATACCGGGGGAGAAGGCGGGCTCCTCCCACCGATCATCCGGGAGATCGTACGGACGCGCGAAGTCGATCAACCCGGGAAGTTGTTCCTGGTCATCGGCCCCCGGACATTCTCGGCCGGACAGATGATGGTGGGCTGGATGCAGATGTTCACCACTGCCGTACTGGTCGGCCGGCCGACCTCGAGCCGCTTCGAAGGCTACGCCGGCCACGCCTTCCTACGCCTTCCGCGCAGTGGAATCGCGTATTTCGTGTCACCTGCGTACTACGAAATGGGCCGGGCCCCGGGCGACCCCCGTCCGCAGGCCACTCCACGACTCGCGGCGGTCTCGACGTTCGCGGACTACGTGACCAACCGCGATCCCGCCATGGACGCCATTCGAGCCTACGATCCGGGGGCATTATCGCGCCAGGTGCTCGCCGCGCTCCACGCGAGTGACACGACGCGTGCGGCCGCCCGCGTCCGCGCCTACGACGCGGATCCGGTGAACCGGTACCACGACGGTACCGCAGCGCTCAACGAGCTTGGATATCGTCTCCTCGGGGAGGACGGCGAAGAGGAAGACGCGCTCGCCGTCTTCGAGCTCAATACCCGTGTCCACCCGGGCTATGCTAACGGTTGGGACAGCCTGGGGGAGGCGTACGTCCGCGAAGGCCGGCGCCGGGACGCCATCGAGGCCTTTCGCCGAGCCCTGGCCCTCAACCCGAACCTGGCCTCCTCGAAGGCCTGGCTCCATCGCCTCGGCGCCGCGTCGTCGGGCGGCGAGACACCGCCAAGAGGCTGAGCCGGGGCGCCGACACGCTGACGGTCACCTGGACCTGGACGCACGAGGGAAGGAGCGAGACCGACGGGGTTCGCTTGCGGGACGGGACCGACCACCTCGATCGAAGTCTCCGCCGCACCGCCCAGCCGATTCCGGCGACCAAGGCCCACTTCGAGCCTCGCGCGGCAGAGGACCCCCGGGAAGCGGGCGACCGGTCTCGAACCGGCGACCTTCAGCTTGGGAAACCGATTCACCCTCCACCCGAATGGGCGGATTCAGCACACGCTGCAAGGACTCTCAGACGAATCTAGCATACCCGCGCGTGGCTCGTATGCGGATCTCATAGGGTCAAATGCGCACACAAATGCGCACAACTCCCGGCGGCGCCGTCGAGCGGCACGACGCTCCGACCGCAAGCGCACGAGCGGCCACGAGCCGTCGATCCGGCCAATCCCTGCGGGGTCCCGGACGATCGACTCGGACAGTTTCCCACAGGCCAGCGCGGACCCCTCCCGACAGACGGGAGGACGCCGGGGCGCTATTCTTCGATACGAACTTGGGGGTTCCCATGCAGCGATTCTGTGGCCTCCGTGGCCTGCTCCCCGTCCTCGCCGCGGCGATCGCCTCGGCCTGCACCGGCGCTGGCGCCCCCCCCACGGCATGCGCCGGCCTCTCGGCGCGAACCATGGCGGTGACCCGGGAGGAGTACGCCCCCTGCGCCGGCGAAATGCTGGCGGCCCTGGATACTCTGGAGCGGGCGCTGCAGCGGGGGATCGTGGGGGGTCAGGAGGAGGCCTTCGGCGACGCGCGGCGGGTCCACCGCCGGCTCCGGGCCCTGATCCGGGAGGTGGACTTCCGGGGAGACTACCTGAGAGAGATGCGGGAAGGGGCGAGCCGGACGGTCCAGCGGTGGCCCGAGGACGCCATGCGGATGTTCAACGGGGAGCTGGGAAACGCCCTGGCCCAGTACAGCTCGGCGCTGGGGTACCCGAACGTCGAAAACCTGGAGGAGGGCCGCCGGCACCACCGGTTGGCGGCCCAGGCCTATGACCGCTTCCGGTAGCCCGGCGTCCGGCGGCGAGGGCGGTGCCCCGGGCACCGGGCGTCCCGCAGTCTCCGGGCCCGTCCGCCCCCTTCTCCTGGCCCTCCCGCTGCTGCTCCCGACCCTCGCGGCCGCTGCGGGATGCGGAGGAGAACCGCCGCCCCGGGCCTTCGCCCAGCGGGAGCCAGTCCCACTGGGCCCCCTCACTCTCCGCGTCACGGGCTCGCAGGAGGTGAGGGGCTCGCCGGCCGTTCCCCTGAACACGCTCTACGCCGAGTCCGGCCGGAAGATCTTGGTGGTCTTCGTCACCTGGAGTGGGATGGAGGGACTCGCGCCTCCGGATCGGGTCCGCTTCGTGGAGAGCTTCCTCACCGGCCGGTCCAGCGTGGTGGACAACGAGGGCTACGAGTACCCGGCGATCGACGCCATGCCCCTTCCCCTCTACACCGGAAGCGGTCCCATCGGAACCCTCGTCCAGGACTGGGTGCTGGTCTTCCACCCATGGGTCGACAGCCAGGGAATGGAGGTCCGCTTCGTCCGGCCCGACCCTGATCCCGGAGGGTTTCGTGTGGCGTCCGTTCAACTCCCGTAGCATCGACGTGGTCGCGGCGCTCCTGATCGCCACCTCCCTGGTCTCCTGCAGCAAAGGGACCAGCTACCGGCTCGGTGATCCAATCAGCATGGGACCGTGGACCTTCGAGGTGGAAAGCGTGCGGGAACAGATCGAGAGCCATACGAGCTTCCGGGTGAAGATCGTGGAGCTCACATTCCAGCTGCAGAACTACCGAGAGCGGCACGAGAAGACGTTCGACGACTTTCTCAACGGCAGCGGGGAGCGGCGAGGGATGCTCGCGAGCATGTTCGTCGATCCCCACTTCTGGCTGGTCGACGAGGAGGGCAACCGATTCCTGGCTCTCCTTTCCCCCGTATCAGGGGGATCGCTGCGGTCAGAGCGGTGGAGAGTTCGGTTCGAACTCGTGAATGGTAAGCCATCGGAGGACGCCGCGCTCCAGGCGGCCAGATACCTGAACCGTGACCTCGCCGACTTTCGGCTGGTCATCGAGAACCCCAACCATCGGAAGGGGCAACCGCGGAAAATCGTCGTGGCCCTTCGGTGACCGAGCGTCGGGTCACCTCCAAGACTCCGCTTGTCACCACGTCCTATAGGCGGGCCATGAAACGGGGGATGCAGACATGCCAGGAGCCCCCGCGACGACGGGAGCTCCGAGAGGAAGCGGGCGACCGGTCTCGAACCGGCGACCTTCAGCTTGGGAAGCTGACGCTCTACCAACTGAGCTACGCCCGCATGCTCGGCGGCACCTTGTCGGCGGGCCCGCCGTCGGCCGGCGGGCCGGGGGCCCGTGGCCACCACGGCCCGAAGCCGCGGCACGTCCTGCTACGAGTGGGGCGGGAGGGACTCGAACCCCCGACCTCTGCGATGTGAGCGCAGCGCTCCAGCCAGCTGAGCTACCGCCCCTGGTTCTCTTCCTGCTTGTCTTCAAGCGGGCGACCGGGTTCGAACCGGCGACCTCAACCTTGGCAAGGTTGCGCTCTACCAGCTGAGCTACGCCCGCGCATACGTCCGGTCGGAGTGCGTGAAGAGGTTCCGGGTGGATTCGAACCACCGTAGGGGGCTTTGCAGGCCCCTGCCTAGCCACTCGGCCACGGAACCCTGCGCCGGGCAGCCGGCGGGTGAAAAAGGGAGCCGCGCCTGTCGGCACGAGCCCCCTCGTCACGTCTCCGAACGTCCTGGATGTTACCCCGCGTGCCCGGGAGTGTCAACGCGCGCGCGCCTTTTCGGCGCCCGGGCCGCGGACGGCTTCCGCCGCCCGTTGCAGCAGGATACGCCCGCGGCCGCGGGGGGTTCCCGGCGCGCCGCGCGTGCCCCTCCGGACTTCCCGCTCTCCCGGACCCGCCCTACCTTCTTCGCGTGAATACGCCGACCGACGCCTCCCCGCTCGACGGCCTCGTCGTCGTCCTCCACCGCACCCAGGACCTGGTCAACATCGCGCTGGTCGTGCGGGCCATGAAGAACATGGGCCTGAGGCGGCTGCGGCTGGTGGCTCCCGAGGAGTTCGACCCGCACCGGATCGAGGGGATCGCCCACGACACGGCGGACCTGGTCGAGCGCGTCGAGTTCGCGGACACGCTCGAGGAAGCCATCGCGGACGCGGTCCTGGTGGTCGGGACCTCCGCCCGCCGGCGCGCCAGCCGGCAGGTGTGGAGCACGCCCGAGGAGGCGGCGCCCCGCCTGGTGCGCGAGGCGCTGTCCGCCTCGGTGCTCGAGCCATCCGGTCCCGGCTCGGCCGGCACGGTCGCCCTCGTGTTCGGCCCCGAGGACCGCGGGCTCTCGAACCTGGAGCTGGACCGGTGCCAGGAGGTCCTGTACATCCCGACCAGCCCGGAGCATCCATCGCTCAATCTGGCCCACGCCGCGCTCCTGGTATTCTACGAGCTCCGCAAGGCGGCCGATCGGGCGGTGGGGCTGCCGGAGCGGGACCTGTCGACCGGCAAGGACGAGACGGCGCCTCCCGCCACGGCGGGCGAGCTGGAGCGCTTCTTCGAAGTGTGGGAGCGAGCGCTGGAGCGGGTGGGGTTCTTCCACCACCTGGACCCCGAGCCCAAGATGCGGACGTTCCGGTCGCTGTTTCAGCGCGCGTCGCTGGACAGTCGGGAGGCGCAGCTGCTCGAGGCGGTGGCGTGGGAGATCGTGCACTACGAGCGCCGGCTCAGGATCCGCCTCCGAAACGAGGTCGGAAAGGACGCGGCGGAGAGCGAGGCAGAGGAGCGGGCGACAGGTGAAGAACGAGCGTCGCCGCCTTCGGACTGAACCGGCGGGACGTCCGCTGACCGCCGGGAGGTCGCCGGGGCAGGCTGATCTGTGGCCCGGCGCTCCGGGCGCCGGGCCACCGCTACGTTACGCCGAGAGGCGAGCCTTCAGCTTCTTCACGAGCTCGACGTTCGTGTCCGTCTGCTTCATGAGCGCCAGCACGTCCGTCATGGCCTGCACGGGCGAGGAGTCGGCCAGCTCGCGGCGCATGGCGCGCGACAGCATGAGCGCGTCGTCGTCGAGCAGCAGCTCCTCGCGGCGCGTGGCGCTGGCCTGGAGGTCGATGGCCGGGAAGATGCGGCGCTCGGCCAACTCGCGGCTCAGCACGAGCTCGCTGTTCCCGGTGCCCTTGAACTCCTCGAAGATCACCTGGTCCATCCGCGAGCCCGTGTCGACCAGGGCGGTGGCGATGATTGTGAGCGAGCCGCCGCCCTCGTTCGCGTGGATGTTGCGGGCGCTGCCGAAGAAGCGCTTGGGCTTCTCCATGGCCCCGGCGTCGATCCCTCCCGACAGGGTGCGGCCGGTCCCCTCCTCCACCGTGTTGTAGGCCCGCGCCAGCCGGGTGATCGAGTCCAGGACCAGCACCACGTCCTGCCCCGTCTCCACCCGGCGTCGGGCCCGCTCCAGCGTGATCTCGGCCACCGATACGTGCCGCTCGGCGGGATAGTCGAAGCTCGAGGAGATGACCTCGCCGAAGCCCGTGTTCTCCATCTCCGTCACCTCCTCGGGACGCTCGTCGACGAGGAGGATGAGGAGCTCGGTGTCGGGGTTGTTGGTGACGATGCCCTCGGCGATGGCCTGGAGGACCATCGTCTTCCCGGCCTTGGCGGGGGCCACGATGAGCATGCGCTGGCCGCGCCCGAGGGGGCAGAACAGGTCGATGACCCGGTTGGTGTAGTCGGCCGTGCCGCGCCGCTCGAGCCCGCACTCCAGAATGAACTGTCGATCGGGGTGCTGAGCGCTGAGGCGGTTGAAGTCCGGCCGGCGGGTCACTTCCTCGGGCGGACACCCGTTGACGGCCGCCAGGTGCCGGAGCGGGGGGCTCTTGTCGCGTCCCGGCGGCTTGCCGACCTCGCCGGACAGCTCGTCGCCGGTCCTGAGTCCGTACTTCCGAATGAGCTTCTGACTGACGTAGATGTCGTCGTCGCTCGGCAGGTAGCCCGCGTCCCGGCGGCGGATGAATCCCGACCCGCTGCCCAGAAGCTCGAGCACGCCGAGCGACGTCTCCGTCGCGACTCGTGTCACCTGTCTGTCAACTCCGATCGAGGATACGACTGTGCCGGACGTTCGACCTCCGGAGGCACCAGCATCGCGCCTCGGCCTGCGAGGATCGGAACGAATCCGCCGGTAGGAAGATCCGGCGACGCGATCCAGCGAGCGTCGGGCTGGAAGCCCGGAGGACGAACAGCGGCCGTCGCGTGCTCCCCGCAATGGAGCCCGGGGCACACACGGTCCGGCGTTCGTGCAAGATCCGGACGACAGCGACGCGTCGCCGCGATGCGTCCGGGGTGCGACACGTTGGGGAGGGCTGGAGCGTGAAGCAAGGTCCAGCCCCGCCCGACGTCGACGGCGAATCACCGTCCACTCGACCTGCAAAACCCCGTGGGCCTCGGAAGGATCCACCCACCGGCTGGCCGGCATCGACGGGAGCGCTCGGCAGCCGGAGGATGTTCGCGACCTGGACGACCTCCGGCCGCTCCGTCCCCTCTTCCGTAGAGGGAGGCGGTGACGTATCTCCATGAGCCCGAACCGGTCCGGCTCGCACCGACAGAGCCCGGTATACATCTTGAAGGCGGTACCGCTCGCGGCCGGACTTCCGAGTTCCGCGTGACGCGATTCCGGCCCCGGGCGACGTTGGTGATGGACCGATGGACGAGACACGGACCCCACACGCGCACCAAGGACGGAAACTATGAGGAAGATCCTCGCAGCCGGCACCGCCGTACTGTTCTCCCTGACCGCCGCGGCCTGCGGAGGCGGCGGCCAGTCCAGCCAGCAGGCCTCGGGCCAGCAGATGGCCAGCTCCGACAGCAGCGGCATGAGCGGTGGCCAGGCGGCCATGGGCCAGCTCTCGGTCCCCGATTGGATGAAGGTGGACAAGAGCGACAAGACCGTCACCATGGACATCACGGCCGGCGAGAGCCAGGCGGACAACGGCTGGAACTACAGCGGCTACTACAACGGTGACGCCACGATCGTCGTGCCGGAAGGCTACAAGGTGACGATCAATTTCCACAACAAGGACCAGGCGAATCCGCACAGCCTGGCGATCAGCACCGACAAGCCTCCGTTCCCGGCCACCTTCCAGGAGGCGCACCTCGCCTTCCCGGGTGCCGAGACGCCGGGCTCGATGCAGATGAACACGGCCACGCAGCCGGGCCAGTCCGCCACGATCACGTTCACGGCGGACAAGGCGGGCGAGTACATCATGCTCTGCCACGTGCCGGCCCACGCCACGACGGGCATGTGGATCCACTTCAACGTGTCCTCGAACGGCGACGTCGGGCTGCAGACCAGCCAGAGCTGACGCGCTCGACGGCGAGCGCCGCTCCCGGCCGGCCGCACGGCGGCCGGGGCGGAGCGGGCCGGGGGCCCGCCTTTCGGGGCGCCCCCGGCCCTTTCTTTGGCAACCCCTCACCCATGAAGCATGGCTGACCAGCCGCGCACCGAGCTGAGCCGTGACCTCGGCCTGTTCACCATCACGATGGTGGGCGTGGGCGCCATGATCGGCGCGGGCATCTTCGTGCTGACCGGGATCGCGGCCGGCACGGCCGGCCCGGGTCTCATCCTCGCCTTCGCCGCCAACGGCGTGGTGACGCTGCTCACGGCGCTGGCCTACGCGGAGCTCGGCTCGGCCATCCCGGAGGCCGGAGGGGGCTACCTGTGGGTCAAGGAAGGGCTCCCCGGACCCAACGCCTTCCTGGCGGGCTGGATGAGCTGGTTCGCGCACGCGGTGGCCGGCAGCCTGTACGCCCTCGGCTTCGGCTCCTACCTGGGCCTGGTGTTCCGGGAGTTCGGCTGGACACTGCTCGGCCTGCAGGGCGGCCAGCTCGGCAAGCCGTTCGCGATCGTGATCGCCATCCTGTTCGTGGCCATCAACTTCAAGGGCGTGTCGGAGACCGGGCTGGCCGGCAACATCGTCACGGTCGCCAAGGTCCTCATCCTCCTCCTGTTCATCGGAAGCGGCCTGTGGGCCATGTTCCACGACCCGGTCTCCTGGGGGAACTTCAAGCCGTTCACCCCACGCGGCCTGGGCGGGGTGGTCGAGGCCATGGGCCTCACCTACGTGGCGTTCGAGGGCTACGAGATCATCGCGCAGGCGGGCGAGGAGGTGAAGAACCCCAAACGCAACATCCCGCGCGCGGTCCTGTGGTCGCTGGCCATCGTGATCCCGATCTACCTCCTGGTCGGCGTCGCGGCCGTGGGCGCCACCCACACCGGCTCGGGGATGCCGACCTGGCAGTGGCTGGGAGAGCACAAGGAGCTGGGCCTCGCCGAGGCGGCCCGCCAGTTCATGCCGCTGGGCACGGTCCTGCTGCTGGTGGGGGGCATCCTCTCCACCATGTCCGCGCTCAACGCGACCACCTTCAGCTCCACGCGGGTGTCCTTCGCCATGGGGCGGGACCGCAACCTGCCCGACTTCTTCTCGAAGGTGCACGACCGGACCCGGACGCCCTACCTGGCCCTGCTGGCCAGCGGCGGGCTCATCCTGTTCATGGCGGTCGCCATCCCGATCGAGGACGTGGCGGCGGCCACGGACGTGATGTTCCTGCTCCTCTTCCTGCAGGTGAACATCGCAATCATCACGATCCGCCGGAAATACGGGGACAAGCTCGACTACGGTTTCCTCATTCCCTTCTTCCCCGTGCTCCCGATCCTGGCCATCGTGCTGATGCTGGGGATCGCGGTCTACATGGTCCGTTTCTCTCCCACGGCCTGGCTCTTCGTCGGGGGCTGGATCGCGACGGGATTCGCCATCTACTACGGTTACGCACGCAAGCGGGAGCGCGAGAAGCGTGTCACCCCCGTGGTCCTTCGCGAGGAGGCGCCCGCTCTCCTGGGCGAGGACCGCTACCGGGTCCTGGTGCCGGTCGCCAACCCCGAGCACGCTGGCGCGCTCATCGATCTGGCCTCCCTCATCGCCCGCTCCAACGACGGCGAGGTCGTTCTCCTGCACGTGATCATGGTGCCCGAGCAGACGCCGCTCCGGGTGGGCCGCCGCTACGTGACACAGGCCCGCGACGAGGTGCTCGATCGGGCCGTCGAGATGGTGGCCGAGCACGATGTCCCATCCAGCTCCATCATCCGCATCGCCCACAGCCCGGCCCAGGCCGTCATGCACGAGGTCGAGGACCGCGACATCGACTTCGTGGTGATGGGCTGGCGCGGCCGCAGCCGGAACCCGCGCACGGCCATCGGCTCGAACATCGACCTCGTGTTTCGGCACGCCGACTGCCACGTGGGCGCCCTTCGGGCCAACGACCTGGACCCGGTGCGCCGGATCCTGGTGCCGATGGCCGACCCGCAGCAGTCCCACCTCATGCTCGAACTGGCCGAGATGTTCAGCCGGGACCGGGGGTCCGACGTCGACTTGCTGCACATCCTGCCGCCCGGCATGTCCGAACAGGAGAGGCGGGAGAGGCTCCAGGAGCTCTACGACGGGCTGGCCGACCTCGACGTGGGCCCGGAGGAAACGGGCGAGGCACGACGCATGATCGAGGTCGCCGAATCGCGCGACGTGGTGGGCGCCATCGTGGGGACGGCCGGGGACTACGACCTGACCATCCTCGGCAGCGCACGGGAGGGATTCGTGCGCAAGCTGGTGGCCGGGACCATCCCGGAGCACATCGCCCGACGCATCCGCGGCCGGCTCCTCCTGGTCAAGCACCGGCGAAGCGTGATCCAGTCCAAGATCCTGGACACGATCGACTTCTTCCGGGATACCTCCGGCACGAGCATGACGTGAGGAGGCCCGTATGAGCATCGAGGACCTTCGCGAGCAGGGGGTCCTGCTGCCGGAGGAGGAGTGGGGCGAGCACCGGCTCGAGACCACCGTCCCCCTGGTTCCCGTCGCCGTCGGTTACGTCACCGCCGTTCTCAGCCTGGTGGCCATGTACGTGGGCGGCGGCGGAACGCTCACGTGGATCGGGGCCGGCACCTTCCTGGTGGCGCTCTACACCCTGACCTGGATGTGCGACCGGGCCGTCCTCCGGCAGCGGACCCGCGTCCGGAGGGAGAGCGGCGGGGCGAGCGACGCGGAAACGGGACCCGGCGACGACGGAAGATCGTCCGGCGAGGGAGCCGGGGAGCCCTAGCGAGCGGAGGGCCGCCGGCCTAGCCTGCCCAGAGCGACGCGTGGCCCCCCGCCCCCCGAGGAGGACCCGTGGCCCACCAGAGCCCCTCCGTCTCTTCGCGCCCCCCTTCCGCCCGGGTCACCGAGGAGCTCGACCGCGAGCTCGGCCTGGGTGGCGCCGTGGCGCTGGGCGTCGGGACCATGATCGCCGCAGGCATCTTCGTCCTGTCGGGGCTGGCCGTGGCCAACGTGGGCGCCGCCGCCGTTGTCGCCTTCCTCATCGCGGCCGCCGTGGCCGCCTTCACGGCGGCGACCTACGCGGAGTTCGCGTCCATCTACCCCGAGAGCGGCGGCGGCTACATGTACGTGGCCAACGTCTTCGACTCGGACCTCACCTACCTGGTCGGCTGGGCGATGATCCTGGGCTATCCGGCCAGCGCGGCCTTCTACCTGGCCAGCTTTTCGGACTGGTTCTACCGGTTCCTGTATCCGGCCCTCGACATCCCCGAGGCCATCCCGTACTGGGTGTCGGGGCTCGTGCTCCTCGCGCTCCTCGTGGCGGTGAACGTCAAGGGCACGCGCGAAACGGGCCTGTTCCAGGTGATCGTCACGACGCTCAAGGTGCTACTGATCGGCGTGTTCCTGTACGGAGGTCTCCGGGCCTTCGACGGGGACATCGTGATGACCTCACTGCGCGCCAACCTCCACGACCTCCCGCGGCTCGGCCTCACGAGCGCGCTCGTGTTCATAACCTTCTTCGGCTTCGAGGCCATCGCCACCAACGCCGAGGAGATCCGCAGCCCCGGCGTCACGATCCCGCGTGCCATCTTCATCAGCATGGGGGCGGTCACCGTCATCTACGTGCTCGTGGTTCTGGTCATCGTGGTCGCCGTGCACGACGGGGCCTTTCTCGAGTTCCTCGCGACGAAGGCGGGCCTGGGGAGCGCGGAGTCCGCGCGTCGTTTCGTGGCGGAGAACGGCGAGGTATCCATGGGGCGGGCGGCCCAGTACTACCTGGGCGACATCGGGTTCTACGTGGTGATCGTCGGGGCCCTCCTCTCCATGGTGTCGGCCGCCAACGCCACCATCATGGCGGGCTCACGCGTGAAGCTCGCCATGGCCCGCAGGCGCCACCTCCCCGCCTCGATCGAATCGGTCCATCCTCGCTTCCGGACGCCCCATCGGGCCGTGCTCCTCACCGGCGGCCTCATCCTGTGCTTCATCGTCGTGTTCACCGTGTTTTTCGGCGAGATTCCGGGGGCCCGATCGACCGGAGAGGGCTCCACGATCGAGCTCGGCATCGAGGCCGTCGCGCACTTCGCGGACTTCATGCTCCTGAGCGGGCTGATCTTCGTGAACCTGGCCCTGGTCCGGTCGCGGCGGGACGCCCCGGACATCCGGCGCCCCTTCCGCGTCCCCCTGGTTCCCTGGGTCCCCGTGGCGGCGGTGCTCGCCAACCTGGTCCTCCTCGTCAACGTCGAGAAGGTGAGCCTCGTGCTGGGCTTCCTGGCCCTCGGGGTCGGCGTCGTGTTCTGGTTCGGCTGGAAGTCGGTCCCGAAGAGCGCCGAGGAGATGGAGACCGAGACGCCCACGGCCATGGCGGAATATCGCTCGGCCCGGCGCGGCCACCAGCTCATGGTGGCGCTCGGGAATCCTGAGCACGCCGACTGGCTGATGGGAACGGCCACCGCCCTGGTGGGCGAGGGCGGCGGAGACCTCCTGGTCATGAGCGCGGTGCTGGTCCCGGACCAGACGCCTCCCTCCGAGGGACGCAGGCAGGGTGAGAAGAACCGGGAGGTCCTGCAGCGTGCCCTGGGCCTGGCCGAGGAGGCCGGCGTCACGGCCGACGGGATGATCCGAATCGCGCACCGCGCCCCCGACGCCATCCTGAACACCATACTCCAGCACGAGCCGCGCGCCGTGCTCCTGGGGTGGGACGGACGCATGCCGAGGGGACAGGACCTGTTCTTCGGCTCGATCGTCGACCGGATCCTGACCGAGGCGCCCTGCGACGTGTTCGTGGAGACGGCCGGCTCGGGGAAGGTCGCCGAGGCCGAGAGCCTCCTGCTTCCGACCGCCGGAGGCCCCCACGCGGAGCTGGCCCTGTCGACCGCCGCGGCCCTGGCCCGCAGGTCGGGGGGCCGGGTCGTGCCGGTGACCGTGGTGGACCCGGGTGCCTCCGGCGAAGAGCGACGCCGGGCCCGTGCCCTGCTGGACGGGGCCGCCGAACGGCTCGGGGAGACCGCGGGGGAGCCCCTGCTCCTCGAGGCCGAGGACGTGGCGGCGGCCCTCGTCGGAGAGAGCGCGCGGCACGACCTCGTCGTGCTCGGGGCCACGCACGAGGGCCGGCTGCATCAGCTGGCGGTGGGCGCGATCCCCTACTCCGTGGCCGCGAAGAGCGACACGCCCGTGCTCATGGTCCGGCGCCGGCCCGGCGTGGCGTCACGCCTCCTGCGCCGCCTCCCCTGGCGCTGAGCCGGTCCGCACCTCCCCATCTTCCGCGGGGTCGCCCGCCGTGCCCGCCTCCCCGCTCTTCTCCAGCACCCACTGCAGAGCCACGGGCCCGACGAGCTCGTGGATGGCGACCATGGCCACGAACAGCGTCCGGAGCTCCTCGCCCCAGCTCGGGAAGGATCGGGCCAGGATGGTGACCATGCCGAGCGCCACGCCGGCCTGGGAGACGAATCCGAGCCACGCCCACCGACCCACGGCGTCCGGCGAGCGCCCGACTGTGGCCCCCACGCGCGTCCCCGCCCACAGACCCGCAGCCCGCACGGCCACGAAGAGGAGGGCCCAGGTCCACAGGTCGGCCAGCTCGCTCAGGTGGACGGCGGCGCCGGCCAGGCTGAAGAAGAGCGCGTACAGCGGCAGCGAGGCGTTCTCGAGCGACTCGACGAAGCGTCCGCCCGCCACGGGCAGCAGGTTCTCGAGCGTGAAGCCCGCCGCGAGCCCCACCAGGAGGAGCTCGAGGTGGAAGGTCGCGGCCAGCTCGGCCGCCAGCCACGCGAGACCGATGGCGAACAGCACCATCTGGCGGTCGACCCAGCGCAGGTACGCCGCCACGCCAACGCCCAGCAGCCCTCCGGCGAGAAGCGAACCGCCGATCTCCGCCGCCAGTCCCAGCCCGAGTCCCGCCCCGGCGGTTCCTCCCGCGGGCTCCAGCACCGTATAGGCCACCGAGAGGGCGGCGGCGAACGCCACGATCACCAGGACGTCCTTGACGACCGTGACGCCCAGGATGGTGGATGCGAGGGGACCCCGCGAGCGCGTGTCCGTGATCACGGCGATGGCCACCGAAGGGCTGCTCGCGATGGACACCGACCCGAACACGACCGCCACGGTCAGGACCAGGGGAAGGGGGCGACCGGCCGTGAAGGGGAGCCAGGCCGACAGGAGCAGGACCGCACCGGCCACGCAGGCGAACAGGATCGCGGTTCCCAGGAGGGAGATCGAGGCCAGGGACCGGCCCATCCCCCGCAGCTGGGAGACGCGGAGCTCCCCACCGGCCGTGAGGGCGATGAGCGCGATCGCGATGTCGTCGAAGAGCCGAAGGCGCTCGACGTCGGCGGGACGGAGCAGCCCCAGGGCGCCCGGGCCGACCAGCAGCCCCACGAGCAGGTAGCCGGTGACGCGAGACAGCCCCGCCAGCGAGGCCACCTGCCCGCCGAGGAACGCCGCCAGGAGCAGGAAGCCGAGCGCCATGGCCGTGTCGCCGGGGCCGGGACCGGCCACGGCCTCGTAGCTCCGAACCACCCACATGAGCCCCAGCAGCGCCGCCAGGGCGAAGGCACGTTGCGTGAGCTCGCGTCCGGCCACGTGGGATGGCTCCTGATCAGATCGGGGTGCGGAGAGGGTCTTGTTCGCGGGGAGATCCATCTCTAGCCTCCCCGGCGTACGCCGCCCGCCCCCGCACTGGAGGATGCCCGTGCCCGATTCCGAAGATGTTGGCTCCGGTCGCCCGCTGTTCCGCGACGACCTCCTGGAGGGACGCGTGGCCCTCGTCACCGGCGGCGGCACCGGGATCGGATTCGGAATCGCGCACTGTCTGGCACGCTACGGGGCGGACGTCGTTCTGGCGAGCCGCAGCCGCGATCACCTGGACCCGGCCGCCGAGGAGATTCGCCGCCGGACGGGGCGTCGCGTGCTGGCCGTGCCCGCCAACGTTCGCGAGCCGGACTCGATCCGCTCGGCCGCCGATCGCGCCGCCGAGGAGATGGGAGGCCTGCACATCCTGGTCAACAACGCGGCCGGGAACTTCTACTGCCCCTCGGAGGAGCTCAGCCCCGGCGGCTGGCGAGCCGTCGTCGAGACGGACCTGTACGGGACTTTCTTCGCCTCGCAGGCCGCGTTTCCGCACATGCGCGACGCGGGCTTCGGGCGCATCGTCTCGGTATCGATGACCCTCCACCATCGTGGCTGGCCGGGCATGGCCCACGCGACCGCGGCCAAGGCGGGCGTGGACGCCCTCACCCGTACGCTGGCCCTGGAGTGGGGAGGCCACGGCATCACTGTGAACGCCGTGGCTCCGGGGCCCATCCCCACCGAGGGCGTGCGCAGGGCGTTCAGCCGCGGCCGCAGTGGAGACGCAGCCGGCGGCGAGGGCCGACCGGACCCCTTCGCCGGCAGTCGCCACGCGGAGGCGTACGCTCGCCGCACCGTCCCCGTGGGCCGGCTCGGAGACCCGGCGGACATCGGGCACATGGTCACCTACCTCGCCTCCCCCGCCGGCGACTGGATCACCGGTTCCATCTTCGTCGTGGACGGAGGAGAGCGGCTGCTGCGCGGACCGCCTCCCTCCGTGCCGGGCGAGGGCCGGTCGGATCGGCCGGGCCGGACCGATCAGTAGCCGAAGCTGACGCCAGCGCTGACCACGTTGTAGGAGGACTGCGTATAGGCGGCCGTGAGCTTGACGATGAGGAAGTCGAGGCTGAAACCGGCCACCAGCCGACTGGAGTTGTCCCCCTGGTCGTGCACCGTCTCCCGGAGCCGGTCTCCGGGCAGGTTGGGGTTGTCGATCGTGTAGCGGATGGTGACGTCGGAGTGCTCGAGCTCGCCGGCCGCGAACAGGCTGAGGACCGAGAAGTCACGTCCCACGATCAGCGCCGCGTTGCGCGCCGATCCGGTGAGATAGTCTCCGACGTGAATGGACTGCAGACCGCCCTCCACGGCGACGTCGATGGGGAAGTCGGGGAACCAGTGCGTCACCGAGTGCTTGAGCCCCACCCCGAACGATCTCACCGCGCCCAGGTCCTGGTCCACGGTGATGGAGGGCAGCCAGCGCACCGTGACCTCGTTGCCGAAGGGCAGCCCCGCCCGGGCCTGGATGACCACCATGGGGATGGCCGGGATGTCGTAGCCGTCCGGGAAGGGCAGGGCGTAGGAGGAGGGATCCCCCCCCGCCGCGATCAGCGCCTGTCGAAAATCGCCCCGGGGATCGATCGTGACCCCCTTGCCCGGTCCCACGGCCGTCGGGGTGGCGGGTCCCGGCCCGGCGCCGTAGGGATCCCGGTACAGACGGCCCTGGAAGGTGAGCGTGTCGGGGAGGGTCGGCCGGAACGTGTTGTCCACGTTCGGGACGAACGCGCCCATCGCGGCGATCCCCACGTCGAAGTGAAGGGGCGCGTGCACCCGTGCGCTGCGGTACCAGCTCGAGTTGAGCGAGGCCCCGAGGCCGGTGGCGACCGGGTGCAGATAGAGCCTGGCGTCCGGGGCGGCCAGCCGCTGGATGGCCTTCGACACCCCCTGGGCCCGGAGGCCGCTCGCCACCCCAACCAGGAGGAAGAAGGCCGTCACCAGGACCTTCCGCGCCCGCCATCGTGTTCGCATGCCCAACCTCGCACCTCGTCAGCCGGACCTCCCGGTCCGGGTGCCGCGTCTCCGTACGCGCGACCCGCGTCCGCTACACCCGTGCGGCTCCCTGACGGAACCTGGGGGCTCCGCCGGGCGACGCCAAGGTAACGCGACGCTCGCGAGCCCGAACAGTGCTGTGGACGGGAGGAACGGGACATGCGAGTCGTCGCCGTGTATGGGGTGCTCGGAGAGGGCTTTCCGCCCCACACGCTCCGCGGCCGACCGGTCTGAGCTCGCCGTGGTGACAGATCCGCCAACGGGAGGCGACGCGCCATGCCCTACACCGTCGTTCGGGAACACGTCGGCAACTACGCTCGGTGGAGGCGGGCCTTCGAGGACCACGAGGGGTCGCGCGAGGAGGCGGGCTCGCGCGGCGGGCACATCTTCCGGTCCTCGGAGGACCACGATGATATCGTGGTCTTCATGGCCTGGGAGGACCTGGATCGGGCCCGGAAGTACCTGGACTCCGAGACCGTACGCGAGGAGCGGGAGGCGGGCGAGGTGGAGGGCGACCCGGACGTACTCTACCTGGAGGAGCTGGGTCGACCGGCCGCCTGAGCGCCGGGACGTCGATGTGCGAAGATGCGCCGGGAGCGTGGCCGATGCGTGAGGACACGATGACGAACGAGCGTGGCGAGCGGGATCTCGCCGGCGTCTCCGAGGACGAGTGGAGGCGGCGGCTCACCGAGGAGCAGTTCCGCGTGACCCGAAAGGCGGGGACGGAGCGTCCCTTCACCGGCGTCTACGTGGATACCGAGACTCCTGGCGTGTACCGGTGCGTGTGCTGCGAGGCGGAGCTGTTCCGCTCGGAGACCAAGTTCCACTCCGGCTCCGGGTGGCCGAGCTTCGCCTCGCCCGCGAACCGGGCCGCCGTGACCACGAGGGAAGACGAGAGTCACGGTATGCGCCGGACGGAGGTCCTGTGCGCCCGTTGCGGCGCGCACCTGGGACACGTCTTCCCGGACGGACCCGCGCCGACCGGGCTGCGCTATTGCGTGAACTCCGTGGCCCTCGACCTGGACGCCGACGACCCGGACTCGGGAGGCGGGTCGGCCCCGGAAGCGTCGTGAGCACTGGCGACGCCGGGCCGGAATCCGCGGACGCGGGAGCCGCCGAGAGCGAGCCGGCGGCGGCCAACGGACCTCCGCTCGAGCTCCTGGACGGGGCCGTGCCCGACCCCGAGGCGCTCGTCTCCGCGCCGGAGGAGTTGTGGGCCCGCGCGGGCGATCCGCGGATTCCCCTCAAGGCACGGCTCGAGGCGTTCGAGGACCTGACCGACGCGGAGGTGGGCGATACGTCCCTGGTGCGGGCCCGCAACCTGGAGCGGGAGTTCGGCCTCCGGCAGCTCTACCTCAAGTTCGAAGGCGGGAATCCCACCGGTACGCAGAAGGACCGGATCGCCTTCGCGCAGGTCCAGGACGCGCTGCGCCTGGGCTACGAGGGCGTCACCGTGGCCTCGTGCGGCAACTACGGGGCGGCCGTGGCACTGGCGGCCTCCCTGGGAGGTCTGCGCTGCGTCGTGTTCATCCCGGAGGGTTATCGGACCCGCCGCCTGCAGGAGATCGAGGGCCGTGGAGCGGAGATCGTGCGCGTGCCCGGTGACTACGAGACGGCGGTCGACGTATCGCGCGAGCGCGCCGCCGAGGAGGAGCTGTACGACGCCAACCCGGGTGGCGCCAACACGCCCCTGCAGCTCCGGGCCTACGGGGAGATCGCCCGGGAGATCTTCGACGAGCTCCGGGACGCACCGGCCATCGTCGCCCTGCCGGTGTCCAACGGCACGACCCTGGCCGGCGTGTACCGCGGCTTCGCCAGCCTGTACCGGCGCGGAAAGACGTCGCGCATGCCGAAGGTGGTGGCGGGCTCCTCACCGGCGAAGAACCCGATCGTGCGCTCATTCCAGAAGGAACTGCCCACCTGCGAGGACCTGGACCCGGCCAAGGTTCGGGAGACGGCGGTCAGCGAACCCCTCATCAACTGGCACTCCTCCGACGGGGACGAGGCGCTGAAGGCGGTGCGGGCCACCGGGGGCTGGGCGGACGACGCCAGCGACCGGGAGATGATCGCCTACGCGCGGCTCGTGCGGGAGAAGGAGGGCCTCCAGGTGCTGCCGGCCTCGACCGCCGGGCTCGCCGTGCTCATCGACCGGCACCGCGAGGAGCCGCTGCCGGGCGATCGCTACGTGGCCGTGCTGACGGGGAGGCGCGCGTGAGCGAGGGAAGCTGGCCCGAGGGTCGCGCGATCGTCTTCTGCGAGGGCGCGTTCGGCACGCCTTACGGGAAGACCGCCCATGGCCTCGTGCGCCGGACGGCGCGCTACGAGATCGTGGCCGTCGTCGACTCGGCCCTGGCCGGACGCGACGCGGGCCAGACGCTGGAGGGGCGCGCCCGCGGCATACCGGTAGTCGCCGACATCGACGCGGCGGTGGCCGATGCCCGGGCGCACGGCCGGCCCGCCACGCACCTCGTCATCGGCCTCGCGCCCGATGGAGGACGCCTTCCCCCGGAGGGCCGCGAGGCCGTCCGGCGCGCCCTCTCCCTGGGGCTGGACGTGGACTCGGGCCTGCACGACTTCCTGGGCGAGGACCCTGAGCTGGCCGCGCTCGCCGCCGAGCACGGCGCCCGCATCCGCGACGTCCGCCGGCCACCACCCCGCTCCGAGCTCCACTTCTTCAGCGGCGCGATCGAGAAGGTGGGCAGCTTCCGCGTCGCGCTCCTCGGCACGGACTCGGCCGTCGGCAAGCGCACCACCGCCTGGCTCCTGGTGGACGCGCTCCGGGAGGCCGGCCTGTCCGCCGAGCTCATCGGGACCGGCCAGACGGCCTGGATGCAGGGAGCCCGCTACGGACTGGTGCTCGACTCGATCGTGAGCGACTTCGTCTCCGGCGAGATCGAACACGCCGTGTGCAGGGCGTGGGAGGAGCGGCATCCCCGCGTTCTGGTCCTGGAGGGGCAGGGGAGCCTCATGAATCCGGCCTACCCGGGCGGCTTCGAGCTCCTGGCGGCGGGCCGGCCGCACGCGGTCGTGCTCCAGCACGCACCGCGCAGGCTGGAGTACGACGGCTTTCCCGGTTACGCGCTCCATCCCCTGCCGCGGCAGATCCAGGCGATCGAGATCATCTCCGGCGTCCCGGTCGTGGCCGTGACCGTGAACCACGAGGGCATGGAGCCCGACGAGGTTCCCGAGGCCTGCCGGGCTATCGAGGAGGACACCGGCCTGCCGACCGTGGACGTTCTCCTGGAGGGCGCGGACCGGCTCGTGGAGGTCCTGCGGCCGCTCACCGAAGCGCACGGAGACGCCGGGGCCACGTGAGCGCTCGGTCGGTCGGCCGGCGCGAGGCGTAGTGAGCGGCGACCCGCTGGCGCCGCTGCGCGCCTTCGACCGGCTCGAGGTCGGCCCCGTGCGCCTCGAGCGGCGGCGGCTGTCGGCGCCCTACACGGTCGTGCTGGGCCGACGCCGGGAGACGACAGAGCTCCTGTACCGCTACGAGGAAGACGCTTTCGAGCCGGAAGCCGCATCCGACCGCAACCTGGCCTCCCTCATCGCGGCGCAGGTGGCGCTCAACTACGGGCTGTTCGCGGACGAGATCGTCCTGCACGGACCGCTGGACGAGGCGGACCGCCGGTTCCTGGGCGCCATGGCGGAGAACACGGCCCGCGAGATCTACGTCAAGAAATTCCTCGAGCCCAACCCCTTCCTGGTGGGCGAGGCCCGGTCCCTCCCGGCGGTACGGAGAGAGCGCTTCCTGAGGGCTCGGCTGCTGTTTCCCGAGGGAGTCGAGACACCCGTTCGGGACGATGTCTGGGGAACGGGCGCAGGGGCCGCCGGGGGGAACGCCCCGGCGGCCGTCCGGAACGCCGTGCTGGCCAGCGGGGGAAAGGACAGCCTCCTGACCCAGGGCCTCCTCGAAGAGATCGGTCCCCCGCCCCTGGCCGCGTTCGTCAACGAGTCCGGACGCCACTGGTTCACGGCGATGAACGCCCATCGGCATCTGGCGGCGACCCGATCGGAGCGCACCGCTCGCGTGTGGACCAGCTCGGACCGGGTGTTCGCGTGGATGCTGGGACGACTTCCCATGGTTCGCCCCGACTTCGCGCGCGTCCGGTCGGACGAGTATCCGGTGCGGCTGTGGACGGTGGCCGTGTTCCTGTTCGGCGTGCTCCCGGTGCTCCGCCGACGTGGGGTGGAGCGCATCCTGATCGGTGACGAGTTCGACACTTCGCGCCGGCTCCATCACCGGGGGATTCCGCACTACGATGGGCTCTACGACCAGAGCGTGTGGTTCGACGCCGCCCTGACCCGCTACTACGGGCGCAAGGGCTGGCCGCTGCAGCAGCTGTCCATCCTCCGACCGCTGTCCGAGCTGCTCATCCAGGGGATCCTGGCCGCCCGTTACCCGGAGCTCCACGCCTGCCAGGTCTCCTGCCACGCCGCCCACATCGAGGATGGCCGGGTACGCCCCTGCGGCCGGTGCGAGAAGTGCCGGCGCATCGTGGGAATGCACCTGGCCCTGGGGGCCGAACCGGCGGTATGCGGGTATACGGAGGAGCAGATCGAGGCCTGCCTGGAGGCGCTGGCGCGCCGACCCGTGCACCAGGAGGCGGCGGGCGCCGCCCACATGCTGTGGCTGCTGGAGCGCCGGGGACTGCTGCCCGGACCGGGCGGGAAGCCGGCCGCGAGGGCAGGAAGGGGCGGCGGAGCGGACGTCCCGGCGCCCTCGGAGCATCCCGAGGTGGTCCGGCTCCGCTTCCACCCCGATCTCAGTCCTGCCGTGGGCTTGCCTCCGGACCTGCGCGAGCCCCTGTTGCGGGTCTGGCTCGAGCACGCCGAGGGAGTTTTGACGCGGCGGGGTGGGCGGTGGGAGCCCGTAGAGCCCGCCGACCTCCTGTCGGCCCTCCGTTCCCCGGACCGACAGGAGGTCGGCGGCGAGCGGGTCGACACGACGACGGACGACGAAGGGACGAAACCGTGACCGACGAGCGGAGCTGGCGCCTGGGCGCCATGACGTGGCGAGAAGCGGGCGAGCGGCTGCGGGCCTGCGACGTGGCCCTCCTCCCCACGGGGGCCGTCGAGCAGCACGGCCCCCACCTCCCCCTGGACACCGACCTGTTCCACGCGGAGCACATGTGCCGGGACGTGGCCCTCGCCTGCGGCGAGCCGTTCCCGCTGGTGCTGCCGGCCATCCCGTTCGGCGTCTCGTACCACCACGACGACTTCCCGGGGACCCTCAGCGTGAGCGCCGAGACGCTGGGCCGCTACGTGTTCGAGGTCGGCCGGGCCCTCGCCCACCAGGGGATCCACAAGCTGGTGATCGTCAACGGCCACGGCGGCAACGCCCCCGCCTTGCAGACGGCGGCGCAGCGGGTGCACCGGAAGACCGGCATGTTCGTGTGCGTGGACACGGGGGAGACGAGCGACGTGGACGTGGAGGCCCTCGCCGAGACGCCGGGCGACATCCACGCCGGGGAGATCGAGACCAGCGAGGCGCTCTACCTCCGCCCCGACGACGTGCGGGCCGAGCGGCCCGGGCTCTCCGTGCCGCGGTTCGCGGTGGAGGCACTGGACGAGGGCGGGCCCCGATCCATTCCCTGGTTCTCTCGGACCTCGCGCTTCTCCGCGGAGGGAGTCCTGGGCGACCCCTCCAGGGCCACGGCCGAGAAGGGGCGGCGCATGTGGGAGGTGCAGGTGGAGCGGCTGGCCGACCTGGTCACGGGACTCCGCGGCAGGAGCCTCGAGGAGCTCCGCCTGGACGCGTCGGGAGACGGCTCGACGGCTCCGCCCGGCGGGCCCGTGCCGACGCCCACGTCCGAGGGCCGGTGAGGATCACCCGCGTGGAGGCGTGGCGGGCCGACCTCCCGCTGCGCGAGCCCTACCGGATCGCGTACGAGACCATCGACCGCTGCGAGACCGCGTTCGTGCGGCTGGTCACCGACGGTCACGCCACCGGCGTGGGGTGCGGTACGGCCGATCCGGCCATGACGGGCGAGACGACCCGCGACACGGTCCAGGCGCTGGAGGACGTCGTCCGTCCGCTTCTCGAGGGCGAGGACCCCCTGCGGCCCGCCCACCACCTGCACCGGCTCCGCGAGCCCCTGGCCGGCCGGCCCGCCGCGCGCGCGGCCGTCGACCTGGCCCTGCACGATCTCCTCGGCCGGGCGGCCGGACTGCCGCTGTGGCGCATCCTGGGCGGCTTCCGCGAGACCATTCCCACCAGCATCACGATCGGGATCCTGCCCGCCGACGAAACGGTGGAGCGTGCCGAGGAGCTGGTCGGCCGCGGCTTCCGCTGTCTGAAGATCAAGGGTGGCGACGATCCCGAGGTCGACGCCGAGCGGGCGCTCAGGGTCCGGGAGGCGGTGGGGCCGGACATCGAGCTCCGATTCGACGCCAACCAGGGTTACACCGTGGAACAGGCGGTCCGCTTCGTCGAAAGGGTGCGCGGCGCGCGTCTCGAGCTCCTCGAGCAGCCGACCCCGGCCGGCGAGCCCGCGCTCCTTGGGCGAGTGACCGCGGAGGTGCCCCTCCCGGTGATGGCCGACGAGAGCCTGCGGAGCCTCGTGGACGCCTACCGCCTGGCGCACGGCGAGCTGGCCGACATGCTCAACGTGAAGCTCCAGAAGGTGGGCGGCCTGGCCGAGGCGCTGCGCATCAACGCCGTGGCGCGCGCCGCAGGGCTGGAGGCCATGGTCGGCTGCCTGGACGAGCCCGCGCTCGGGATCGCCGCGGGCCTGGCCTTCGCCCTCGCCGTCCCCAACGTGATGTACGCGGACCTCGACGGACACCTGGACCTGGCCGAGGATCCGACGGCCGGCGCCGTCGTTCTGGAGGACGGCCTGCTCCGACCCACCGATCTGCCGGGGCTCGGCTGGAGCGGTTGACCGGCTCCGCGTCCCGACCGCGGAAGGGCGCTACTCGCCACCCATCCACAGGTCCATGGTGTCGACGTCCTGCCCCTGCAGCTTGAGGTAGTAGAACAGCTGCCCCTTGTGCTGCCCCAGGTGCCAGACGCACTCGTAGCAGTGCTGCACCAGGGCGCGCTCCTCGCCTCCCCACGGCGTCGCGCTGCGCTCGTTCAGGAGGCGGTCGTCGTCCACGTCCGCCAGGAGCTCCAGGGTCAGCGCCCGGTCCGCGGCCAGGAGCCGGAGCGCCTCGTCCACGCTCGCCACCGACGGGAGCATCTCGGCGGTGGGCATCTCCAGCTCCCCACCCGCCTCCTCCAGCGCCTCCCCATACTCGCCCCAGTCGCCCGTGAGGAACCCCCGGAGATTGGCTCCGCACGCCTCCGTGCAGTGCCTGAGCAGCTGCCCGGTGCTCATCCAGTTGTGGCCGGTGGCCGGCTTCCAGGCCAGGTCGTCCACCCGGCGGAAGAGACCCTCGGCGGCCCGGTACGTGGCCCGGGCATCCTGCTGCAGGCTCTCGGACAGGCTCATGGCTCGCGCTCCCGGTTCGGCGTCGACCATCCATCGACGCGTGCTCGCGTGATCCGGCCGCCCGAGGAGGCGGCCCATAGTGACCCGAACATACACCGAAGATCCGCGGCGCGTCAACGTCTCCTTTCGAAGAGATCGGGGGTGTCACGCGGTTGCCACCCCCGACGCTTCGGTATACGATCCGCGCCGTATCCGAAACATCAGTACATCAAGGAGGCCACACGATGCGCCGTCCGGGCTCCACGCCATCGAATTTCCTCTTTCATCGATATTCTCTCGCGTCCCTGACCGGCGCCCTCCTCCTGGTCGCCTCGCTCTCCCTCCCCGCCGGACCGGCCCTGGCCCAGGCGAAGGGTGGGAATCGTGCCGCCGCCGCGGAGACGGGCGCGATCCACCAGCCCGGCCACATCGTGTACGATACGTCGCTCTACGCCGGGCTCCAGTACCGGATGATCGGTCCGTTCCGCGGCGGGCGCGCGACGGCCGTGGCCGGCGTCTCCCAGAAGCCGCACACCTTCTACTTGGGTGCGACGGGCGGCGGCGTGTGGAAGACGGAGGACGCGGGCCAGCACTGGGACAACGTCTCGGACGACTACTTCCACGTGGGCTCGATCGGCGCCATCACCGTGGCGCCTTCCGACCCGGACGTCGTGTACGTGGGGACCGGCTCGGCCGACGTCCGCGGCAACGTCTCCACCGGCAAGGGCGTGTACCGCTCCACCGACGGAGGGAAGAGCTGGAGCTTCGAGGGCCTGGAGGACGCCGGCCAGATCGGCGACATCGTCGTCAGCCCCCGGGACCCGGACCTGGTCTACCTGGCCTCGATCGGCCATGCCTTCGGCCCCAACCCGACGCGCGGCGTGTTCCGCTCCAGGGACGGCGGCAAGACCTGGCAGAAAGTGCTGTTCGTGTCGGACTCGACCGGGTTCATCGACCTGGCCATGGATCCCAACAACCCCCGGGTGCTCTACGCCGCGGCGTGGCAGACCGAGCGCAAGCCGTGGACGATCGTCAGCGGCGGCCACGAGGGCGGGATCTGGAAGTCCACCGACGGCGGAGACCACTGGACCAAGCTGGGAGGCGGCCTGCCCACCGGCCTCGTCGGCAAGGCATCGGTGACCGTGTCGCCGGCCGACCCCGACCGGGTGTGGGTGCTCATCGAGGCCTCACCGATCGACAAGGGGGGCGTGTACCGTTCGGACGACGCCGGCAAGACGTGGAGGCAGACCTCCCACTCCCACGACCTCACCCAGCGGGCGTTCTACTACATTCACATCTTCGCCGACCCGAAGGACCCGAATACCGTCTACGCCCTGAACACGAGCCCGTACCGGTCGATCGACGGGGGCAAGACCTTCACCCGGATCCGGGTCCCGCACGGGGACACGCACGACTTCTGGATCAACCCGGAGCACCCCGACTACCTGGCCATCGCCGATGACGGCGGGGCGCAGGTCTCCCTGACGCACGGAAAGACCTGGAGCACCTACTACAACCAGCCCACGGCGCAGTTCTACCGGGTGATCACCGACAACGGCTTCCCGTACCGCGTGTATGGGCCCCAGCAGGACAACAGCACCATCAGCGTCCCGGCCTGGTCGCCCGGCACCGGACGGCTGACCCCGCAGGGAGAGTGGGTCACCGTGGGCGGCGGGGAGAGCGGCTACATCGCCCTCGACCCCGACCACCCGAAGCTGAGCTACGCCGGTAGCTACGGCGGCGACATCGACCGGATGGACCGTGAGACCGGACAGGGCCAGAACGTGGTGGCCTATCCCCAGCTCGCGCTCGGCGAGGCCGCGAAGGACCTGAAGTACCGGTTCCAGTGGAACGCGCCCATCCTCATGTCGAAGTTCGACTCCAGCGTCGTCTACCACGCCGCCCAGTACGTGCTGAAGACGACGAACGGGGGGCAGAGCTGGACCCGGATCAGCCCGGACCTCACCCGCGACGACACCGCCAAGCAGGTGCTGGCCGGGAAGCCGATCGAGTCGGAGGAGACGGGAGTCGAGGTGTACGGGACGATCTTCGCGCTGGCCGAGGGGACCGAGTCGCCGGACGTCCTGTGGGCGGGCTCGGACGACGGGCTCGTGCACCTGACCCGCGACGGCGGCAAGACCTGGAAGGACGTGACGCCCCCGGGCCTGCCCGCCTACTCCACCGTCAACGTGATCGCCCCCTCGCCCCACCAGGCGGGCCAGGCGTACGTCACCGCCTACCGCTACCGGATGGACGACTGGCACCCCTACGTCTACGAGACGAAGGACTGGGGGGCCCACTGGACCCGGATCGCCGACGGCACGCGGGGCATCCCGGCGGGAGACCCGGTGCGGGTGGTGCGGGAGGACCCGGTCCGAGCGGGGCTGCTGTACGCGGGCACCGAGTTCGGGATGTACGTCTCCTTCGACGACGGGGCCCACTGGCAGACGCTGCAGCAGAACCTGCCGCCGGTGCCGGTCACCGACCTCACCGTGCACGGGAGCGACCTGGTGCTGGCCACCCAGGGCCGGAGCTTCTGGATCCTGGACGACGTGACCCCGCTCCGGCAGCTCACCGGCGCGGTGGCGAAGGCCGACCACTACCTGTTCGAGCCCCGAGCCGCATACCGCGCCAACATGGGCCGCGGCTTCGGCGGAGGGGACCGGCCCACCCCGCCCCCCAGCGGCGCCATCCTCGACTACTACATGGCCAGGAAGCCCGACGGGCCGGTGAAGCTCGAGATCATCGACCCCTCCGGGAAGACCGTGCAGACCTTCTCGAGCAAGAAGAAGGAGGAAGAGGGCGAGCCGTCAGAGCTCGCCGCCTTCTTCGGCGGTGGCCGCAGCCGGCCGCTGCCCGCCTCGGAGGGCATGCACCGCTACACCTGGAACCTCCGCTATCCCGGCGTCCACACCTCGAAGGGCGCGGTCGTGTGGGGCTACACGGGCGGCCCGCAGGCCGTGCCGGGCACGTACACCGCGAGGCTGATCGTCGGCTCCGACACGACCAGCCGGAGCTTCGACGTGAAGCCCGACCCGCGCTGGCGGGGCGTGACGCACCAGGACCTGGTCGAGCAGTTCGAGCTCGCCGTGGCCATGCGTGACACCCTGAACCACGTGTACGGCAGGATCGACGCCCTGCGCTCAGCCCGCGGGCAGGTGAAGGCCGCCGAGAAGCGGGCGAAGGACGCCGGCGTGGACGTTACGGCGCGCGCGGACTCGCTCGTGGACGACATGACGGCTCTCGAGAAGGACCTCATACAGACGCAGAACCGCAGCGGCCAGGATCCGATTCGGTTCCCGCCTCAGTTCGACAACCAGGTCGCGGCCGTATACGGCAACGTGGCCGGGCCGGACGCGAAGCCCACCGACGGAGCCAGGGAGCGCTGGAACGACCTGCTGTCGCAGTGGTCGGGCCTTCGGGACCGACTGGGCAAGGTCCTCGACACGGACCTGGGAGCCTTCAACCAGCTCCTGCAGCAGAAGGGCGTGCCGGCGGTGGTGGCGCCGAACAAGGACGAGGACGCCGCCTCCGGTGAAGGCGAGGGCCGTTCGGTCGGGCAGGAGGAGATGGAGGGCGGCGGCGTCTAGCCGCTCCGTGGAGCGCGGCGGAGCCCGCCGGGCTCCGTCGTAGTCCCCCCGCGGTGGCCGGTCGGAAGACCG
>Ga0315556_1000198_pt1 | contig 35880 bp, 41 predicted proteins | sample SalMarSW160310MG_FD_202112 | JGI IMG/M metagenome (GOLD analysis project Ga0315556, IMG submission 202112) | Salt marsh sediment microbial communities from the Plum Island Ecosystem LTER, Massachusetts, United States - Salt Marsh Sediment SW1603-10 ...
TCAGTTCCGCTTCCGACATGGATTTGTCGAGGAAGCTGATCGGCTTGCCGATCATCTCGGCACGGGAATATCCGTGTTTGGCAAGCGCAGCCTCACTTGCATCCACAATGACAGGAACTTCTCCGGCCGCCAGTTCCAGAATCAGGACGTAGTCCAATGTCTGTTCGAAGAGGGTTTTATAATGCGCTTCACTATTCTGCAGGGCCTCCACACCCAGTTTGCGTTCGGTGATGTTTTCGCACATGACTAAAATCGTTGGCCTTTGGTTGTCTTCCCGGAGGGCAATGGCCGTTTCGCTCACCCATAGACGTGAACCATCTTTGTGCCTTTTGACGATTTCCCACTTGTGCACGCGATGCGGCTCCCGTATGCATATATCCAGTTGACCGCGAACCGCGTCGTGCAGATCTTCAGGAAATACAATTGTCACCGGCTGGCCGACAAGTTCCTCAGCCGTGAAGCCAAGTTGGCTGACAGCCTGATTGTTGACGCTAATGACCGTTCCGGCTGAATCCAGCTCAAAGCACATCAGAGGGTTTTGTTCGATCATTTCCCGGTATCTGGCTTCGCTTGCCTTGAGCTTTTCCCTGGACAGCCTGCGCTCGGTAATATCCCGGCAGGAACCGAAATAATTGCCATCCGGAAGCCGTACCGTATTGAGTTCCACCGGGATGACACTGCCATCGCGGCTTCTCAGTTTCACCTCGGCGCGCACATGTCCGAGCGCCTTGACTTGCTCAAATATGCCCAGTGCTACCTCAGCCTCGTCCGGCGGCGTGATATCCGGAATACTCATCCCTAACAGTTCATCGGAACTGTAGCCGAGCATCTTCTGCGCCTGCTCGTTGGCGTAAATGAAGTGTCCCTCCGGATCGACGGTCAGTACGGCATCCGCCGCATGGTCCAGCACCAGCCGATGGCGTTCTTCGCTCATAACCAGTTTGTCCTCGGCTTGCTGATGCGCTGCAGCCAGACGCAGGCCACAGATACCGAAGGAAAGGTCTTCGGCCAGTTCCGTCAACAGGCTGATTTCTTCTTCGTTCTCGAATACATCGGGCTCATTGGCAAAGATTGACAGGACTCCGAAGGTCTTGTCCCCTTCACGCAAGGGCAGGGCTATAACAGACGAGTATCCGCATGACAGCGCCTGATCGCACCAGGAACTGCACTCTGCCGTTTCCAGGTTTTGCATGACGGTTGTCCTGCCTGTCCGAATCGCGGTTCCCGCAGGTCTGTGGCCGTATTCGTCATCCGCCCAACTGATCCGGACAGAGGTCAGATATTCCGTTGCGTGGCCGGCGCAAGCCTGCACCTTGACGGTTTTCTGCGCGTCGTCCCGGGCATAGCCCACCCACGCCATGCAGTATCCGCCGTATTTCACGATGAGCTGGCACATGCCCTCCAGCAGTTCGGATTCGCTGGCGGCATGAACCAGCATTGAATTGCAGGCGCTGATCGTTCGCAAGGCGCGGTTGGTCTGGCTCAAGGCAAACTCCGCACGATGGCGATCGGTGACATCCTTGAGCGTGAACAGCAGCAGATTCACCTCACTATTTGCATTCTGAATCGGGACCAGCGATAAATCCCAGTAAGTTTCGCCCCATTCCGGATGGTCTGGAAATGTAAACGGGCGGGCATAAGCCTGGTATGGAATGCCTGTTGCTACGACTTCCCTGAAGTCCTCGATAAGGGTGGAAGGGTAAAATTCGAAATGGTTATGGCCGGCGAAATCATTGATATCCCGCTTGCAGGCATCCGCATAGGCCTGGTTGACCCGGATGAAATTGAAATCCCTGTCCAGCAGGACGATGCTGTCGTAGGTGTGACGAAAAAACTGCTCCAGCAATTCCGCCTGTTCCTGCTCGCGTTTATATGCAGCCCTTGTCTTTTCCGCATCTGACTTCATTTTGCCCTCCAGGATTCGGGTATGGCACCTGCAATTACTTTCCCCTCCTGATTAACTACATCGTTGCAGTCTTTGAATGTACACTTCCAGTGGATTAGAGGGTGGCTTCGATTACACTATCGCCATTATTACGCATAGATTCAACAGGAAAAGATATCCGGGTGCAAGTAGATCATCCGGTTTTGGCAGGAAACAGAGCTCTCGCCCATCCCTCATGCCGTCCATCTGGACGGCATGATCCATTGAAATGTCAGCGCGACGCCAGCCATTGCGCAGACGATGGCAGCACCGGTCGGCAAGTCAAGCCACATCGACAGCAGCAATCCCGCGGCGTAGCCGGCAATGCCCAGGGTAAATGCCATGACGTTGCGATGCCGTTGCAGGCGATAGGTGGCCAAGGCTGGCAGGATCAGGCTGGTGAACACCAAGTACACGCCGACCAGTTGTACCGAGGCGGTGACCGCCAGCGCGAACAGCGCGTAGAAGCCAAAGCCGCCCAGTCGTTTCCGGAACATCCCCCACAGCGCCAGCAGCACGGCGGTCAGAATTGCGGTGGCGACAAGCTGGTTGGTGCCCACCCAAAGGATCTGTCCCACCAGCAGGTCTTTCAGGTGCTCGCCCGCGTGCACGTCGCGACTCATCAGCAGGATGCCACCGCTGGCGGCGAGCACGAACAGCAGGCCGATGACTGCTTCCTGCACCTGCGGCAGCTTGCGTTCGGTCCATGACAGAAACGCCGCGCCGAGCAGCGCGCTGGTCGTTGCCATGGCCTGCACCGCGAGCATGTTATTTTCCAGTCCGAACAATCCGGCGACGATCACGCCCAGCCCGGCGACCTGAGCTACTGCCAGGTCGACGAAGATGATGCCGCGCGCCAGCACCTTCATGCCGAGCGGCACATGCGTGGCCAGCACCAGCAGGCCCGCGACGAACGCGGGCAACATGATGCCGAGATCGGTGGCGTTCATTTCAGTCCTGCCAGCAAACGCGCGATGGTGTCGTCGAACAATCCGAACAGATCCTTGGCCTGGTCGTCGCCACCGACACTGAACGGCAGCTCGACGGCCGGGATGTGGGCGCGCTCAGACAGCCATGCGGAAGGTTCCGGACTCTGGTAGGCAGCGCGAACCACCATGCGCGCAGGCTGCCGCTGCAGTTGCTGCAGCACTTGCGACATGTGCGCGACGCTGGGCTGCATGCCGGGCTTGGGTTCAAGCTCCGCGACTTCTTTCAGGCCCAGCCAGTTGTCGAGGTAGGCGTAGGCCTTGTGGTGCACCACGATGGGTTGCCCCCGGAGCGGCGCGGCCTGCTTTTCCCAGCGCGCGATGGCGGTCTGCCAGCGCTGCGTGAAATCTTTCAGCCGGCTCTGGTAGAACGCGGCATTGTCCGGGTCGAGCTGGGCCAGCCTTGCGGTCAGCGCCTGGGCAATCGGCAGGTAATTGCGCGCATCGAGCTGGATATGCGGATTGCCTTCCGGGTGCACGTCGCCCTCGCTGCGGCTGATCACCGTCGGCACTTCCCGCAGGGTCACGTAACGCGTGGCCTCGAAGTTGCCGGGCTTGCCGGGTGCGATGTCCGGGTTGCCGGATTCGCGCAGGATCACCGGCAGCCATCCGATCTCCAGTTCCGCACCGGTGCATACCACCAGTTGCGCGCGGCGCGCATGGGAGATCAGGCTGGGCCGTGCCTGCACGTGGTGCGGGTCCTGCAGTGCGGTAGTCGCGGCATAGATGTCGGCCTTGTCGCCGGCCAGCTCCTGCGACAGCGCCGCCCATTCAGGCTCACAGGCGAAGATGTTGAGTGCGGAAGCGGGCGCGGCAAGAGCGGTCAGTAAAGCCGCTAACAGCAATGAGAATAAGTTTTTCATGATGTAATCCTCAGAATTGGTGGGCACCGTGGGCGCCCAGGCTCATGATGTATTGGAGAAAGAGCTGGTTGTCGGTCAGTCCTTGGCGCGACTTGTCCTGTGCCAGTTGCAGGCGCAGGCGCGAGAATTCGCTCGGGCTGTAGTCCAGCATCACCGTGCTGCGCTTCGGCGTGTAGCCGTAGCTGCTGATCACGTTGGCCGCATTCAGTGCGCCGACCTGGGCCGTGCCCGGGTCGAGCTGGTCGTAGCGCAGGCCTACGCGCCACATCGGCATGAACTGGTACACGCCCTGCAGGTACCAGCCGGACTGTGTGACTGCATAGCTGTCGGTGGTGTTGGCGGCAGCGATGTCATAGGTCAGCATGCCGTTTTCCTGGCGCCGGAAATATTCGCCCTGCAGCTTGAAGTTGGTTATCGTGGTGTCGCCGTTCGGCGCATGCTTCCACACGAAATCCAGGCCGGTGGTTTTTGTGTTGCCGGTGAAACTGTTGCTCACCCCGCCCAAGGTGCCCGGCAGGTCCGGCACGTTGTTGCTAACGGCATTGACCTGCTTGGTCTGGTGCAGCGAAATACCGGCACGCCAGCTGTCGCTGTAGCCGATGTCATCGCCGACATGGGCAAACAGCACGGCAGCGCCGGGGCCATTGTGGGTCTGCCGGTCGCTGCCGGGAAAGCCGAGTCCGCGCCCAAGTTCCGCGCCAAGTTCAATGAAGGTGTCGGTCGGTGCCAGCCACTTGAGTTGCATGCCGTCCTCGCCCAGCTGGTTGTCCCACATGCTGACGTATACCAGTGGCTGGTCGACGAAATCCCAGGTGTGGGAATGCTGGTCGTTGAGATAACCCAGACCGGAAAAAAAGCGCCCGAACTTGAGGTTGAAGCCATTGCCCAGTGTAGTGGTCTGGATGAACGCGTTCTCTGCGCTCAGGCCGCCGGTGGGGGCCAGCGACAATGTGGCCACGCCGCGGAATTGCGGATCGATGTCGGCCGTGATGCCCAGTTCCGATTCCTTCAGGCTGAAGCTGCGGGTGTGGCTGTTGTTGTTGGGCGACATGGCGAAGCCGGTGGCCGGAATTGACGGATCCTGCTGGAACTGCCCATAGGTGCCGGACAGGATCATCGAAATGGCCGGATTGAAGGAATTGGCGGCGGCCGGCGGGCGGCTGGCCTGCTGCGCCGTGGCCTGGGCCTGCGCGGCCGTGCTTGCCGCGTGCTTGCTGTCGGCCTCGGCCTGCTGCAGCCGCTGCTCCAGTTGCGAGATGCGTTGTTCGTAACTTTTCTTCAGTTGTTCGATTTGCGTGCGGATGTCGCGCAGATCGGCGTCTGTCGCGGCCTGTGCGCACAGCGGCGCGAACAGCGCCGCGCATAATATTGCGTGCTTGAACATGGTATTTCTCCGGAAATGACGAAAACCCGCGCTTGCGGGGTGGTATCAGGCGATGTTCCGGAGAGGTGCGGGAGGACCGCGCGCGACAGCGGTCAGGGCGTGGATGGAATGGAAGCTGACGGCGAACTGCCGTATCTGCTCATTGAAGAAAACCGGCGGCGTGAAATCGAACGCGGCAACATTCAGCGCGCTGCCCAGTTGTGCGTAATTCTGGCATTTTGCACAGGCCGGATGCGGCAGTTGCTTGTTCTGCTGCGACTGTTCGTCCAGCGTGTGGCGCAGCACGTGCGCCGCCCCGACCTGCTGCGCAAACAGCAGGGACAAGGCGAACAACAGCGGCGTGAACAGTCGGGACAGTTTCATGGCGACGGGCACATTAGCAAACAAACAATACCCGCGCAAGCGTCAGGCTAATGGATGTTTTTCGCGTTCGACAACATCATCTTGTCCGCCACAAAGTTGATATTGATGTGCTTCTGCTCGTCGCCCCAGGTGCATTTCTTTACGCCCAGGGTTTCGCTGCACTTGTCGGGGCTGCCCAGGATGGCGGTCACTTCGTCGTAGTTCATGCCGGTTTTCAGCTGGTCGTAGTTTTTCTGGGTCAGCTTGCTGCAGCCGCTGGCCAGCAGCGCGAGCAGGACGATGGCGGGCAGTTTGTACTTCATGGTTTCTCCTGTTGGTTAAAAACGCCTGGTCTATTCACCCTGCAACCGGTTGTTCGGGGTGAATACCCAGGTGCGGGTGATGCTCAGTATATCGGTATCCTTGCGGATGTCGGGCGGCAGCGGCGCGAACGGCGAAGCCAGCTTGACGATGCGAACCGCCGCCGCGTCGAGTATAGGCTGGCCCGATGAACGATTTATTTCCACGCTTTCCACGCTGCCGTCGGCGCGGATCGAAACGGTAAGCACCAGGCTGCCGTATATTTTATTTTGCCGCGCGTCCTGTGGATAGTTCAGGTTGCCGATGCGCTCGATCTTGATGCGCCAGTCCTCGACATATTGCGCAAAACGGTATTCCTGGGTGCGCGCGCCGATGAAGGTGCGCCGCGGCATCTTCTGGTAGGTGCTGTAATCCTTGTCGATCCGCGCTTCCAGCCTGGCAATCTGCAGGCTGCGCTGCACCAGGTCGTTGGCGTTGTCGTTCGATGCCTGTTTTTTCTCGTGGATATGCTCCTGCTTGACGCTGTGTGTGCTGTGAAGTTGCGTCATCAAGCGCTTGGCTTCCTGCTCCAGTTTTTGTACCTTGCGCGATTCCTGCTTCGGGGTGAATTGCTGGCCGTCGGTCAGCGTGGGCAGCGGGGTGGAAGCATGGCGGTCTTCAGGGGTGTTGCCGCCGCCGTTCAGGTTGGCCTGCGCCATGGCATCGGCCTTGTGCGGGCGCGATTTCGATTTGCTGTTGACCAGTGTTACTTCCAGCGGCTGCAGCGCCTTCGCCAGCTTGGTCGGGTCGGGCAGCGAAACGCCGATGCCGAACAGCACCAGCGCATGCAGCCCGATCGAGGCGGCGATGGCGATTGCGAGCGGCTGTTTCAGCAGGGCGTAATTCAACTAGACGGCCTCTGCCACCGCCACGAAACGTGCATTGAAATTCAGGTCCAGCAAATCGATATCTCCGATTTCCAGTATCACGCGGGTGCCGGGCGGCGATTCCGGCAGCGACGGAATGCGCCCCACCAGCGGGATACGTACCAGCTTCACCAGATTTTCGCGCAGCACCACTGCCTCCGTCTGTTTTACGTTCTCCTGCCGCAGCCAGCGCAGGCACCAGTAGCGCTCCATCCGGCGCTGGAACTCATTGTACAGCGTATAGGCGGTGTCGAAATCGCGCATCGCGGCAAACAGCTCACTGTCGTTTTTCTCGTAGGCTGGCGGCTCGCCGTTCAGCACGCTGACGATCTGGCGCTGGTTGATGAAATCGACATAGCGCCGCAGCGGCGAGCTCGACCACAGGTACTGCGCCACGCCCAGCCCCTGGTGCGGTGCCGGCACCGTGCTCATCTTCACCTTGCCGCTGCTCTGGGTGCGGTAGATGCCGGCCACGTCGTGCGCGGCAAGCAGCTTGCCCCACTCGCTGTTGACGAAAATCATCAGCTCCGACACCACCTTGTCGATGGGCGAACCGCGGCGCCGGGTGGTAATGTCCACGCGGTCGTTTTCGACATGGAAATTGTAGTCCACCTGTTGCGTGCTGTTGTCGGCAGACTTGCCGCGCAGCGCCTCCAGCTTCTGCGAGAGCTGCCACAGCAGCGTCAGATCTTCCGCATGCGGATAATCCAGCTTACCCGCCGCCAGCGTCTCTTCGTTGAACAGCGGCTCCAGTGTGTCGTGGCGCAGGTTGGCCGCGATGTGCAGGCGCTCGACCCGGCTTTCGGTATGGCGCACCTCCAGCGTTACGGGGGCCACGTCGAGATACATCGACAGCGCCGGGCACAGGTTACCCTCGCTCAGCGTGAATGACTGCACCACGTTATCCGGCAGCATGGTGATCTTGTTGCCCGGCATGTACACCGTGGACAGGCGCTCGGCGGCGATCTCGTCCACCGGTGAACCGCGCGGGATGGTCAGCGCGGGCGCGGCGATGTGCACGCCGATGCGCCAGTCGCCGTTGGGGAGCTTCATCACCGAAAACGCATCGTCGATCTCGGTGGTGGTCGCGTCGTCGATGCTGAACGCTTCCGCCTCGGCCAACGGCAACTCCGGATGCATGTCCACGGCAACCTCGGGGAAGCCGGTGCCGTGCGGGAAATGCTCGATCAGGAAGTGCTGGAAGTGGTAATCGTGGGTCGAGGGGATCGCGCCGCAGCGCTCAAGCAGGTGCGCGGCGGAAAGGTGCGTTGCCGCGCAGGCTGCCTCCAGCGCCTTCACCTCCAGCGTATTGCGGTCCGGCTTGTACAGGATCTGCTGCAGCTTGTCGGCGAATTCCGGCGGCAGCGTGAACGCGCTCAGTTGCTCGACATAGCGCGCCTGCAGTTCCGCCTGCAGCCGCTTCTTCTCGGTGCTGGCCAGCGCGGCCTTCAGCGCGTCGGGCGGGGCGGCCTTGTAGCGGCCCTTGCCCTTCTTGTAGAAATACATCGGCGCCGAATGCAGGCGGATCAGCGCGCCCGCCGCCTCGATCGGATTGGGCTTATGGCCGAAATACTCGGTGCCCAGTTCCTCGAAACCGAAGTCCTCCGGCGGGCAACATTCCCACAGGAACTCCACGTCGATGTCGGCAGCGACTTTTTCCGCCTCGGCCATGAATTCGGAAAGCCCCGGCTGCTCGAACCGCAGCATCACATTGGCTGCCTTGATCTTGCTGCGCTTGCCGTGGGCGGTTTCTACCTGCAACGAGGAGGTGTTGTCGGCGAGGACGGTGCCGGCCTTGAAGCTGCCGTTTTCTTCGTAAAATATGTTCATTGGGGACAACGGGAAAATCGAGGCCGGATTATACCCCAGTGCCGGGTTTCCCTACGCTTGGCGGAAGAAGCGGATGCCTGTTGGTTCAGCTTGAACACGTTTGGGTCCGTTCATGCTGAGCGTAGCTGGCATAGCCAGCGAAGTCGAAGCATCAGCGACTCCCTTCGACTTCGCTGCGCTACGCTCAGGGCGAACGGAGTTAATGCTTCGCCATGCCGGATCAATCTGTTCCAAGTGAGCCAAACACCTTGGAAATCAGCTTGCTGCCTTGCCCCACCGGGTCGGCGCGGATCGCCTTCTCCTCCTGTCCCATCATCAGGTACAGGCCGTCCAGCGTCTTCTGGGTGACATATTGCTCGATGTTGGCCTGGCTCTGGTCCACCAGGCCGAAGCGGCTGGCCTTGCCCGCAAACTGGTCGTATTTCTGCGCCAGTTTCAGGCGCGAAGTCTCTTTTTGTACGATGGGCAGGAATTTTTCCGCCAGCGGCTTGGCGGTCTTGCTGCGGAAATACTCGGTGGCCGCGGTATCGCCGCCGGTCAGGATGTTCTTGGCATCCGTCACGCTCATGCCCTTGATCGTCTTGATCAGCAGTTCCTTCGCCTGCGGCACCGCCGCCTCGGCCGCGCGGTTCATCGTCGTCACCAGCTCGTCCGCATATTTACCCTGGCCGAACATGCGCAGCATCTTGTCCACCCGCTGCAGCGAATCCGGCAGCGGAATCTTCACTTGCGGGTTGCCGAGGAAACCGTCCACCTTGCCCAGCTTGCCCACCGCATTGTCTGCACCTTTCTCCAGCGCCTGCTTCAGGCCATTTATTGCGTCGCGATTGGAAAGATCGGCCAGGCTGACGGCGTGGGCAGAGGCGGCGAAAATCAGCAGAAAGAGGAAAGGAATTTTGCGCATGGTGGCTCCTAACTATAGTCCGGGAGTTGATTATGCCGTAGTGAGAATGTGAGAGAAACATGCTGACTATTGGTATCTTGAGCCAGGCTGATAATATGTATAGAGTGTTTAATTTGGAAGTTTAGTCCAAGAGATATTTTGGTAGAGTGCGGCGAGAACAGTACTTCGCCACTTCGCATGAAATCTCAGGAGTAAATATGGAATTTCTCATAATCGGTCTTGTGGCAGGCGTGCTATCCGGGCTGTTCGGCATCGGTGGAGGTGTCGTAATCGTGCCTGCGTTGATCATGGTTGCCCATATGAAGCCCGAGACAGCGACCGGCACTTCGCTTGCATCACTTCTGTTGCCCGTCGGGATGCTCGGCGCATGGCACTATTATCGTAACGGCTTCGTAGAAATTGCTCCTGCGATGTGGATTGCTGGTGGCCTCGTGGTGGGCGCATGGTTTGGCGCGTATCTGGCCCTCCGGCTTTCAGCACAAGACCTGCAGAAAGTCTTCTCTGTCTTTCTCGTGTTTGTGGCAGGATATCTCTGGCTGACTGCCCGATGAGTTTGCTGCCCAGCAAAACGCCGGAATAAATGGGGGTGTCGATGAATATGAGAAACTGTACCTGTGGCGCCGAAGCGGATGTGCGTCGCCAAACGCGCCGCACAGCGGATGGGCGTGACGAAGTTATTTATCGCGTGGTCTGTCCGGTGTGCGGGCAGAGCGGCCCGGCTGTCCCGGCGGAGGGCAAGGACGAGGAAACGGCTATCGCAGAAGCTGTCCTGGCCTGGAACGACATGATCGCCCAGCTTCGTCCCTGAATGCTAAAGGGATCCGCTGCGCATTTACTTACAAAGTGGCAATCCCGGCCTGTTCTGCCTGTACATCCGCAAAATAGCTTGAACGCACCATCGGCCCGCACGCGGCGTGCGAAAAGCCCATCTCCTTCGCGGCATCCTCGAACATCCTGAAAGCTTCCGGCGTGACGTAGCGCAGCACCGGCAGGTGGCCTTCGGAGGGTTGCAGGTACTGGCCGAGCGTGAGCATTTCCACGTCGTGCGCGCGCAGGTCGCGCATCACTTCCAGCACTTCCTCGTCGGTTTCACCCAGCCCCAGCATCAGGCCGGACTTGGTCATGACGTGAGGGAAGCGCGCCTTGAATTCCTTCAGCAGTTTCAGCGAGTGCGCATAGTCGGCGCCGGGACGCGCAAGTTTGTACAGGCGCGGCACGGTTTCCAGGTTGTGGTTGAGCACGTTGGGCAGGCTGGCCGCCATCGCATCGAGTGCAATATCCAGACGGCCGCGGAAATCGGGAACCAGTGTTTCCAGCTTGGTATTGGGCGAGGATTCGCGGATCGCGGCAAGGCAGTTGGCAAAATGTTCGGCACCGCCGTCGCGCAGGTCGTCGCGGTCGACGCTGGTGATTACCACGTATTTGAGTTTGAGCAACGCGATGGATTGCGCAAGGTGCTGCGGCTCGTTTGCATCTGGCGGCAGCGGCTTGCCGTGTGCCACGTCGCAGAACGGACAGCGCCGGGTGCACACGTCGCCGAGGATCATGAAGGTGGCGGTGCCCTTGCCGAAGCATTCGCCGATGTTGGGGCAGGAGGCTTCCTCGCACACGGTGTGCAACTGGTGTTCGCGCAGCAGGCGCTTCACCTCGTGATAGCCCGCACCGCTGCCGGATTTCACGCGTATCCATTCCGGCTTGCGTAAACGCTGCTGCAGCGGAACGATCTTGATCGGGTTGCGCGCGGTTTTGGCCGCGCCGGTCTGTTTATGCGTGTTGCTCATGTTGCTTTCTTTCGTGCTGCTGCAATAGCGCCATAAAATTTCCTGCGAGTTGCTGTTCCAGTTCCGGTAGCGGCGTGGCGATGCCGAGGTTGCGCGCCTGGGTGACTTGCAGCCCGGCGTAGCCGCAGGGGTTGATCCAGGCAAACGGTACAAGGTCCATGTCGACGTTGAACGACAGGCCGTGGTAGCAGCAACCCTTTTTTATCTTGAGGCCAAGCGCCGCAATTTTAGCATCTCCCACGTAAACCCCCGGGGCATCCACGCGGCCCTGAGCTTTGACGCCATATTTGTCCAGCAGATCGATCACGCTTTGCTCCATCAGCCGCACCAGTTCGCGCACGTTGAGATGCCAGCGGCGCAGGTCGAGCAGCAGGTACATCATGATCTGGCCGGGGCCGTGGTAGGTGATCTGCCCGCCGCGGTCGATCTTCACCACCGGGATGCCGTGCGCGTCGAGCAGATGTTCGGGCTTGCCGGCCTGTCCCTGGGTATAAACCGGCGGGTGTTGCAGCAGCCAGATTTCATCGCATGTGTCCGCGTTGCGTTCTGCGGTGAATTGTTTCATAGCATCGAACGTCGGCTGGTAGTCGACCAGTCCCAGGTGTTTGACCAGTGGCTTCATGATCACCGATGAAATGGAGTCAGAGCACCATGATGACCATCGGGTGGTCGCACAGCTCGCGATAAATATTATCGAGCTGTTCCTGCGAGGTGGCGCGCACGATGCAGGTGAGGCTGATATAGCGGCCCTGCTTGCTGCTTTTCATTTCGATGGTGGCGGGCTTGAATTCCGGGTCGTGCTGCAGCACGACTTCCATCACCGCCTGGGCGAAGCCCTGCTGCGACTGGCCGAACACCTTGATCGGGAAGTCGCAGGGGAATTCGATGGCGCTTTCTGTAAGGGTACTCATTTGCGCATCACGTCGCGCTTGAACTCCTGATACAGCGCATGCATGCGTTCGAACATCGGGCCGGGCTCGCCGCTGCCCACCGGCTGGCCGTCAAGTTTGGTGACCGGCAGCACCTCCTTGGTGCTGGAGGTGAGCAGTAGTTCGTCGGCAGCAAATACTTCATTGACGCCGATACGCCGTACTTCGTAAGGAATGTTGTTGATCTGCGCGATTTCGAGGATCACGTCATAGGTGATGCCGGGCAGCATCAGGTTGTCTTTCGGCGGGGCGAGCACGGTGCCGTTCTTCACCACGAAGATGTTGCTGGCAGCACCCTCGGTCATGAAGCTGTTGTCGCGGATCAGGATGGTCTCGGCACAGCCGGCATCCACCGCAGCCTGGCGCAGCAGCACGTTGGGCAGCAGCGCGATGGACTTGATGTCGCAGCGCAGCCAGCGGTTATCCACCGCGGTCACCGCACACACGCCGCTGCGCAGCAGTGCGGCGGGCGGCGTGGTGAGCGGGTTGCTGGTCATGAACACGGTCGGCGGCACCGGCGGATTGGGAAAGGCATGGTCGCGTTTGGCGACGCCGCGCGTGATGTGCAGGTACAGGTACTGGTCCTCTCCCTCGTTGCGTTCGATCATCTGGTTAAGCAGGTGAGTCCATTCGCTGTCGCTGTGCGGATTGGCGAGGCGGATGCCGTCCAGGCTGTGCTGCAGCCGCCGCAGGTGCTCGGCCAGGCGGAACGGGCGGCGCGAATACACCGGGATCACTTCGTACACGCCGTCGCCGAAGATGAAGCCGCGATCCAGCACCGGAATGCGCGCTTCCTCGAGGGGCATGAATTGTCCGTTCAGATATACCGTCATTGTGAGTCTCCTGATCTGGGCGTGTAAAACAGCAGCCGAATGCTGTCCAGTCCGCGTGAGAATACATTGGCCAGCGGTATGTTTTCCAGTGCTTCCAGCGGGAATTTTCCGTACGGTTTGCCGTTCAGCGTAAATTCCAGCGTGCCGATCTTCTCTCCGCGGGTGACCGGCGCCATCAGCGGCTTGCGCGTTTCCATGGTTGCCTTGAGTTGCGGCCGCATGCCCTTGGGCACGGTCAGGTACAGATCCTGGCGGAAGCCAAGGTCGAGCTTGCGCTCGGTGCCTTTCCACAGCCGCACGCTGCTGACCGGCTGGTCCTTGCGGTACAGCCGCACCGCATCGAAATAGCGGAAGCCGTAGTTCAGTAATTTCTGGCTCTCGCTGGCGCGCAGGCTGTTGCTGGCGGTGCCCAGCACCACCGAGATCAGCCGCCGATGGTCGCGTTTGGCCGAGGCTACCAGGCAGTAACCGGCGCTTTCGGTGTGGCCGGTCTTCATGCCGTCCACGTAGGGGTCGCTCCACAGCAGGCGGTTGCGGTTGTACTGCTTGATGCCGTTGTATTCATACTCGCGCTGGCTGTCGAGCGGGTAGTACTGCGGAAAGTCGCGCACGATGGCGGCGGCGAGCAGCGCCAGGTCGTGGGCCGTGGTGTAGTGCTGCGGGTCGGGCAGGCCGGTGGGATTGACGAAGTGGGTATCGTTCATGCCCAGGCGCTTTGCTTCCCGGTTCATCTGTTCGGCGAAGGCGGATTCGCTGCCGGCCACCAGCAGCGCCAGCTCGCGTGCCGCGTCGTTGGCCGACTGGATGATCATGCCGTGCAGCAACTCGTCCACGGTCACCTTTTTATGCGGGTCGAGGAACATGCGCGATTCGTCGGGCTGTGAATCGGCCGCATCGGCCGAAGGATAGATGGTCTGCGTGAGCGGGAACTTGTCCTCGGCTATGGCCTTGTAGGTGAGGTAGGCCGTCATCAGTTTGGTCAGCGAGGCGGGCTCGATGCGCTCGTTGGCGTTCTGTTCGGCCAGGAACTGCTTGCTGGTGTAGTCGTACAGCAGCCAGGATTTGGCGGCCAGCTCGGGCGGGGGCGGTATCGATGGTTCTTCCGCCTGCGCCAGCATGGGCAGCAGGGCAAGCAGGATGGTCAGCGTGAATTTCATGGCGATGCGGTGAAGGATACAGACGCAATTATATACTGTCGGCCCGATACGACCGCGGAATGCCCTTAATCGTTCACGGGGCGTTTGGCGAGTTTGCGCTGCAAGGTCCTGCGATGCATGTTCAGCGCGCGCGCAGTGGCCGAGATGTTGCCCTGATTTTCGCTGAGCACGCGCTGGATGTGCTCCCATTCCAGCCGCTCCACCGAAGGCGGTTGCGCATTCAGCGGCAGCGCATCCGATGGCTGGTGGCCGAACGCGGCGACGATCTCGTCGGCATTGGCCGGTTTGGACAGGTACTGGGTTGCGCCCAGCTTGATCGCCTCCACCGCGGTGGCGATGCTGGAATAGCCGGTGAGCACCACGATGCGCGTGGCCGGATCGAGTTCGTGCAGGAACTTGATCAACACCAGGCCGGAGGCTCCTTCCATTTTCAGGTCGACCACAGCAAATTCCGGCGGGCTGTCCTGCGCCAGCGGCATGGCGTCTTCGACGCTGTGTGCGACGGTGACGGCAAAGCCGCGCTTCTCCAGTGCACGGCTCAGTACGGCGCAGAAGGTAGTGTCGTCGTCCACCAGCAGCAGCGAAGGTTGTTCGTTGCGCGGGTCGTTCATGGCGTCCTCAGCGGCAGGGTAACTTCGGTGGCGGCGCCGCCGCCTTCGCGGTTGAACAAACGTACCTTGCCGCCCAGCCGCTCCAGCGTGGCGTTGGCGAGGAACAGGCCGAGGCCACGGCCTTCCTCCTTGGTGGTGAAGAAGGCGGAACCGGCGCGCATGGCGGCATCGGCGGTCAATCCCGGGCCGTGGTCGCTGATGGTCAGCGTCAGTTGCTCGGGGTTGCAGCGCGCTTCGACCTCGATGCGTTGCGGCGAGGCGTCGGCCGCGTTGTTGAGCAGGTTGAGCAGAGCCGGGCGCAGTGACGGATCGAAGTTCTGCAGCACTGCCGTATCGCAGCCTTGCGTGTGGTAGGCGCATTCGGTGGCGGGACGCAGCAAGCGCCATTCGTCCAGCGTGGCAGCGAGAAATTCGCCTGGCGGCTGGGCGGTGGGCTGAGTGTCGTCCAGCATCTTGTCGAGGATGCGGCGGCAGTTGCGCACCTGGCCGTCGAGCAGGGACAGGCTGTCTTTCCATTCGGTATTCAGGTCAGTTTCGTGCTGCAGTTCGCCGATCACCACCGACATGGTGGACAGTGGCGTGCCCAGTTCGTGTGCGGCGCCGGCCGCCAGCGTGCCGAGTGACACGATGCGTTCGTTGCGCAGCGTTTCCTCGCGCACCTGCGCCAGCAATTCGTCGCGCTCGCGCACCGCCTGCGCCATCCTGACCACAAAGAAGGCGATGATCGCCGCGCTCAGCACGAAGCCCAGCCACATGCCGAAGATGTGCAGGTTGAAGATACTGCCCTGCGGCATGTGGCTCATGTCCATGCCTTCCATGCTGCTCATACCGTGGCTCATGCCGGTGGCGTGCGGCAGCGACAACGGCACATAGAATTTCATCAGCAGCGTGTAGCAGGCGGTGGTCAGCGCCGCCATGCCCCAGGTGTAGCTGCGCGGCAGCGTGGCCGCGGCGATTACCAGCGGCAGCAGGAACAGCGAGATGAACGGGTTGGTGGAACCGCCGCTGAAATACAGCAGCGTGGCCAGTGCCAGCACGTCGACGGCCAGTTGCGCGAACAGCTCGGCATTGGACACCGGATAGTCGCGGCCCAGCCGCCACCATGACAGAAAATTGAATGCGGCCAGTGCCGCGATGATGCCGAACATCGGCAGCCATGGCAGTTGCAGGTCGAGCGCATAGTAGGCCAGCGCCAGCACCAGGCACTGTGCGGCCACGGCGATGCCGCGCAGCGCAATCAGGCGGCGCAGGTGGTTGTGGCCGGGCTGGCCGGCGAACAGCGAGGCTTTCATGGCCGCTATTCTAACTGTCATAGCCGCCGGCAGGGGGTGCGACCTTTTGCCGCATCCGCCGCAATGCCAGCAGCGGCGGGCAATCTGCCGGGTGCGACGATATGCCGCATTCCATTGCCGGCGCATGCTTCGTACATTTCGTTCTGCCGGGCGTCCGTGTCCACCGGACAACACCCCCTCCCAACAAGTTGTTCCCGTCGCACTTCCCACGCCCGGCACTACTAAAACATGATTCAGGAGGAAGCATGCAGTTCGCAAAAACCGGTACGGCGTTGGCCGTAGCTCTGCTCTTGCCGGCAACAGTACATGCCGAGGAAGCCCAGTTTACCGAAATCACCATCACCGGCGCAGCGGCCAGGCAGGCCGATCTGCTGGCTGCGGTACGTTTGAACAGCAGCGACACGGCTTCGCTGCTGGCGGATCAGCCGGGTGTGAGCCTGCAGCACGCGGGCGGCGTGTCCAGCCTGCCGGTGATCCACGGCATGGCGGATGACCGGGTGCGGGTGAGGGTGGATGGCATGGATCTGATCTCGGCATGCGCGAACCACATGAATCCTCCGCTTTCCTATATCGATCCGGCCAATGTCGCCAGTGTCGAGGTACTGGCCGGGATCACTCCGGTCAGTGTCGGCGGCGACAGCATTGCCGGTACGGTGCTGGTAAATTCTGCAGCGCCGGAGTTTGCGCAGCCGGGCGGTACGCTGACCGGGGGCCAGGTCGGCGCGTTCTACCGCAGCAACAATTCCGCACAGGGCGTCAACGTTTCCGCGACGCTGGCCAGCGATACGCTGTCGATGCGCTATGACGGCTCCACGGTGCGCGCGAACAACTACAAGGCGGCGCATGCCTTCAAGGCGCCGGCCGTGATTACCGGTTCGATTAGCGGCGCTTCGGTGGCTGGCGACGAGGTAGGCTCCTCCAGCTACCAGTCGGAAAACCAGCAACTGGCCTTTGCCATGCGCCGCGACAACCATCTGCTCGAGCTGAAGCTGGATCTGCAGAACATTCCTTACCAGGGCTTCCCGAACCAGCGCATGGACATGACCGGCAACGATGGCCAGCAGATCAACCTGCATTACCAGGGGAAATACCAGTGGGGTGTGCTGGATGCGCGTGCTTACAATACACACACGCAGCACAGCATGAATTTCCTCGGCGACAAGCAGTACTGGTACGGCACCGCGGCCGGCATGCCGATGAATACGGACGGCAAGAACACCGGGCTGCAAGTGAAAGGTGACGTGACGCTCAGTCAGCGCGATATCCTGCACGTGGGTACCGAGTACCAGCGCTACCGGCTGAACGACTGGTGGAGCCCGGTCGCCACCTCAATGATGATGTCGCCCAACGTGTTCCAGAACATCAACAACGGCCAGCGCGACCGCTTCGACGTGTTCGCCGAATGGGAGGCGCACTGGAATCCGCAATGGATGTCGCGGTTGGGGGTGCGCAGCGACACCGTCAAAATGGATAGCGGCAACGTGCAGGGTTACGGCCCGGCCTACAACGCAGCCGCCACCGCCTTCAATGCGCTGAACCGCCAGCGCACCGACAACAACATCGATGTTTCCGCTCTGGCCAGCTATACACCGGACGCGCAACAGACCTTCGAGGCCGGTTATGCGATGAAGACGCGTTCGCCCAACCTGTACGAGCGCTTTGCCTGGGCCAACAGCAACACCATGGTGATGAACATGAACAACTGGTACGGCGACGGCAACGGCTATGTCGGCAACGTCAACCTGAAACCGGAGGTTGCCCACACGCTGAGTGTGTCGGGTAAATGGCATGATGCGGCGCAGGAGGAGTGGGAGCTGAAGATCGCGCCCTATTACACCCGCGTGCAGAACTACATCGATGCGGTGAGCTGCGCCTCGGTCGGCATTGCCTGCCCGGCGCGTCCGGACGGCTTCGTCAACCTCACACTGGCCAACCAGACTGCCCGCCTGTATGGCGCGGACGTTTCGGGCCAGATGCTGCTGGCGAAAACCGGCGACTATGGACGCTTTACGGCCTCGGGTGTGCTGAGCTATGTGAACGGCAAGAACCTGACCACGGGCGGCAACCTGTATAACATCATGCCGCTGAACGCGACGCTGGCCGTCGAGCAGCATCTGGGTAATTGGAGCAATAAGCTGCAGCTGAAGCTGGTCGACGCCAAGACCCGGACCGAGGCGGTACGCCAGGAACTGCGCACTGGCGGCTACGGCCTGCTCAACCTATACAGCAGCTATGAGTGGAAACAGGCGCGCTTCGATTTCGGTATCGAGAACCTGCTCAACAAGTACTACCTCGATCCGCTGGGCGGCGCCTATGTCGGACAGGGTGCGACCATGGGGACGGGCGTTGCCTACGGTACCGGCGTGCCCGGCATGGGACGCTCGATTAATGCGGGCGTGACAATAAAATTTTAGAACTGTTACGCCATGATGTTGTCCGATGGGTGCGACAATTTGCCGCATTCCCAATATCATGTCGGCCTTCCACAATAGGCCGAGGAGGATGAGCAATGAGACAATTAAGCGGATTTCTGGCAGGAATGTTATTGGCCGTATCGGCATTTGCCGCACAGGACCTGATGGTGAGTGGTGCCTGGGTGCGGGCAACGGCGCCGGGGCAGGACAGCGCTGCGGTTTCCATGGATATCACCAGCGGGAAGGATGCACGGCTGGTCGCCGTCAGCAGTCCGGTGGCCAAGGCGCAAATCCATACCATGAAACAGCAAAACGGCATGATGGTAATGCGCGAGGTGGATAGTCTGGCATTGCCGGCTGGACACAAGGTTATGCTCGGTGCCGGTGCCCATATCATGCTGGTCGGGCTGAAGCATCCGCTCAAGCCGGGCGACAGCGTGCCGCTGAAGCTGACCATCGAGACCGGTAAACACCGCGAAACCGTGGAAGTCAATGCGGAAGTCAGGAAGTTTGCGCCCCATGACATGAACGACATGCATGACATGGGCGGCATGCACGACAGCTACTGAATATATGCCCGTCAAGAGGCATGCGGGGACTTGAAAAACGGCGCGCCATCCACATATAAGGAAACAGAGGGAACACCGTTCCCCCAGTTACCAATATGGAGGACATTATGGCAAATCTGACTCGCTACAGCCCGGTCGACGATGCGTTTGACGACCTGTTCCGCGGTTTCTTCATGCGCCCGGTGCGCATGGAAGGGACGCCGGACATGCAGATCAAGATGGACGTCAAGGAAAACGACAAGGGTTACACCGTACACGCCGAAATTCCCGGCGTGAAAAAGGACGATATCCACGTCAATATCGATGGCAACCAGGTCTCGATCAGCGCCGAAGTGAAGAATGAAAAGGAAGTGAAGGAAGGCGAAAAGGTGCTGCGCAGCGAACGCTATTACGGCAAGGTGTCGCGTGCCTTCACGCTGGGTCAGGATGTGGACGAAGGAGCCGCCCAGGCCAAGTACAGCGATGGCCTGTTGGAATTGACCCTGCCGAAAAAGGCCGTAACCAGGGCCAAACGGTTAGCTATCGATTGAGATGGTTGCTGGTTAATGCGCAACGGGCGGCGGTTGTCGCCCGTTTCGTTTTGGAGGTTTGCGGAATGCGTCGCCGAATATAAAGAGGCTATGCGACAGGCATCATCTGCAACGAACTGGAAAAAATTCCGGCCGTATATTTTGCCTCGCTATCTGCGCCATGATCGGCATTTTTTGGCTTGAAGCAAACGAATTTGCCGGTCAGTTCCCGTATATTCTGTTTTGTGGTTAATTCCCAAACGACATCGAACTCACTTTGTTTGATAACCAATCCAACATCCAGACTGCTCTTGTCCGATAACTCTTCGACAACAAGGCGGCCGATCTTGCTGCTGCTCTCTTTGGAACCCTCGTGGTAGCCTGTTTCGCCAAAAGCGACAATTATCTTTGAAATGTCGAACTGTCGATGACTTGAAAGATATTGGATTAGCTGGTTGTCGAATTGTTTATCGGATTCCATCTTGTTTTCGCGAGTGCTCGCAGTACCCAGGAAATCGAAATCCACGCTCGGCGTGTCGTCGGCAAGCTGTCGCGCAGACAATATCCTGTCGCATGAGAATCTCAGCATCCTGGCAGACAACTGGGCAGGCAGGCCGCCGGCATCCCCTGTGCTGTTAACCAGACACGAATCGAGTTTGAGTTCAAGGCAGACTTCAATCATTTTGGTCGCTGTGCCTGTTCATTGAGTCTCTGTGGAAATGGATTTCAGTATCGCGATCAAGCCTGACACGCTTGTTTTATTATTACACACTGCGAACTGCAGCATCGGGGTATATCCGGATCCGGCCTGGGGAAATCGACCCACTGAAGTTCCGGGTGTCCGCTCTCGAAGGATGGCTGCTGGACTTGAGTTGCCGCCATTGCGAGCGTGACGAGGTGCGCGCTCATTGAGTGGGCCGAGTAAGTGCGGACTTCGCGTGCAAGGGGCGGCGGCAAGCCGCCCGTTTTGGTTTCGGGGTAACCGGCGGGGCGACTTATGTTGTAGAATGCGCGCCAGTTTTATTACTTTTTTTCCGGGGAATTGTCATGTCGCTTACGCCTTCTGCTGCCGACAAGAAAGCACGCACGCTGTCCGAGGCGATGCCCTATATCCAGCGTTTCTTCGACAAGACCATTGTGGTCAAGTACGGCGGCAACGCAATGACCGATCCTGTGCTGCAGGAGAGCTTCGCGCGCGACGTGGTGCTGCTCAAGCTGGTGGGCATGAATCCGGTGATCGTGCACGGCGGCGGGCCGCAGATCAACGACCTGCTCAACAAGGTGGGCAAGCAGGGCACTTTCGTGCAGGGCATGCGGGTCACCGACGAAGAGACCATGGACGTGGTCGAGATGGTGCTGGGCAAGGTCAACAAGGACATCGTCAACCTGATCAACAAGCACGGCGGCAAGGCGGTGGGGCTGACCGGGCAGGACGGCGCGTTCATCCGTGCCGAAAAGCTGATGCTGGAGAGCAGCGAACAGCCGGGCACGATGCTGGATATCGGCCTGGTCGGCGATATCAGCAAGATCGATCCGCATATCATCGAGTTCCTGGATTCTGACGACTATATCCCGGTGATTGCACCGATCGGCGTCGCACCAGATGGTGAGACGCTGAACATCAATGCCGACCTGGTGGCAGGCAAGCTGGCCGAGGTGTTGCGCGCGGAGAAGCTGGTGCTGATGACCAACACGCCGGGGGTGCTGGACAAGGACGGCGTGCTGCTGACCGGGCTGACACCTAAACTGGTCGACGAAATGGTTGCCGACGGCTCACTGTCCGGCGGCATGCTGCCCAAGATTTCTTCGGCGCTGGACGCCGCGCGCAGCGGAGTGCGCGCGGTGCACATCATTGATGGCCGGGTGGAGCATGCGCTGCTGCTGGAAATTCTGACGGACGAAGGCGTCGGCACGCTGATCAAGAGCAAATGAATTTTAGCCACGGATTAACACGGATATTCACGGATAAAAAACGGAATCAATCCGTGTCTCATCCGTGTTGATCCGTGGCTGACGGGTTTTAAGGAATGATCAGGCTGGTGTGGGTGTTCGATCTCGATAACACCTTGCACAACGCGTCGGCACACGTGTTTCCGCACATCAATCGCGGGATGACAGCCTATTTGCAGCAGCATCTGGAACTGGACGAGCAGGCGGCGAGCGCGTTGCGGATGCATTACTGGCAGCGCTACGGTGCTACCTTGAGCGGCATGATGAAACATCACGGCACCGACCCGCGGCATTTCCTGTGGCACACGCACCAGTTCCCGGAGCTGCCCCGCATGGTGTTGCGCGAACCGCGACTGCGTCATGTGCTGAAAAAATTGCCGGGACGCAAGCTGCTGTACTCCAATGCGCCGCAGCAATATGCGCGTGCGGTGCTGCGCTTGCTGCGCGTGGACGACCTGTTCGACGGCGTGTTCGCCATCGAGCACGGGCGCTACCGCCCCAAGCCGGAAATGGAAGGGTTCATGCGGTTCTTGCGCAGGCATCGCCTGCATCCGGCGCGCTGCGTGATGGTGGAAGATAGTGCGGGGAACCTGCGGACGGCCAGGCGCCTCGGCATGAAGACGGTGCTGGTGGGTGAAGCGGCGCGCAAGCCGGCTTACGTGGATGTGAAAATTCGTAACGTGCTGGAATTGCCGCGGGCAATTTCCAGGCTGACTTAAGGGGGATAAGATGGCGGGCAAACCGGGTGAACGCAAGCTGCAGATACTGCAAACCGTGGCCGAAATGCTGGAGCAACCCAAGGGCGAAAAGATTACTACTGCCGCGCTGGCGGCGCGGCTGGAGATTTCCGAGGCGGCGCTGTACCGCCACTTCGCCAGCAAGGCGCAGATGTTCGAGGGCCTGATCGAATTCATCGAGCAGACCGTATTCGGCCTGGTCAACCAGATCACCGCCGAAGAGGAAGACGGGCTGAAGCAGGTCGAGGGCATCGTTTCGTTGCTGCTCGGTTTCGCGCAGAAGAACCGCGGCATGACCCGGGTACTGATCGGTGATGCACTGGTGAACGAGGACGAGCGCCTGCAACAGCGCATCAACCAGTTTCTCGACCGCATCGAAACCACGCTCAAGCAGGCGCTGCGCATTGCCGTGACCCAGGGCGAACTGGATGCGGATACCGATGCCGGCGTGCGCGCCAACGTGCTGCTGTGCTATGTGATCGGCCGCTGGCAGCAATTCGGCAAGAGCGGCTTCGCGCGCGACCCGATGGCGCAATGGCCGCAGCAGTGGGCCATCCTCTCACGCTAACTGTTAAAGGTTTTCAATGATACTGATTCTCTCCTCCAATACCGACCAGCAAGGCGCCGAATTCCAGCAACTGATGAACCATCTCGGTGGCCTGCAGGGCATCAAGACGCGCGTCCACACCGAGCGCGGCACCGAGCAGACGCTGACCGAAATCTATCTGGTCGGCAATACCAAGATGCTGGAGATCGACGACATGCAGGCCTTGCCCTGCGTCGAACGCGTGGTGCGCGTGTCCGAGGAATACCGCGTGCTGGGTCGGCACAAGGACGATCCGCGTGCCGCGTATTTCGAATACAACGGCGTGCGTTTCGGACAGGACACGCTCAACGTGTTTGCCGGGCTGTGCGCGGTGGATAATCCAGAGCACGTCGAGCTGATGCTGAAAGCCCTCCAGGAAAACGGCCAGGTGTGCACGCGCATGGGGGCGTACAAGCCGCGCACCAGCCCCTACGCGTTCCAGGGCCATGGCAAGAACTGTCTGCCCTGGGTGTTTGAGCTGGCCGGTAAGTACGGCATCAAGGTGATCGCGATGGAGATCACCCACGAATCGCATCTCAACGAGATACGCGAAGCGCTGGAGCAGACCGGCAATCCGACCGGCGTGATGCTGCAGATCGGCACGCGCAATACGCAGAATTTCGAGCTGCTGAAAATCGTCGGCCGCCAGCAGCAATTCCCGGTGCTGCTCAAGCGCGGCTTCGGCATTACGCTGGACGAATCGCTGAACGCGGCGGAGTACCTGGCTTCCGAAGGAAATCGCAACGTGGTGTTCGGCCTGCGTGGGATGAAGACCAACATGGGCGATCCGCACCGCAATTTCGTCGACTTCGCGCACGTGCCGGTGGTCAAGCGCCTGACCCGTATGCCGGTGTGCATCGACCCTTCGCATTCGGTCGGCACGCGCGCGGCGGCACCGGACGGTATCCTCGACGTGATGCACGTCACCGCGCAAGGCGTAATGGCCGGCGCCAACATGGTGCTGGTCGATTTTCATCCGGCACCCGCCAAGGCGCTGGTCGATGGCCCGCAGGCGCTGTTGATGAAGGAGCTGCCATATTTCCTCGAGGACGTGCGCATCGCGCGCGAAGCCTACCTGGAGCGCGTGGCATTGTGGCAGCGCTATCAGGAAACCTGATGCGTTTGTGGCTCGCGGGGCTGTTGCTGTTTCTGGTGGCAGCCGCGCATGCCGCGGGCTTTAAGGTTGCCGACGACAGCGGTGCGACAGTCGGCTTCGATGCGCCGCCGCAGCGCATCATCTCGCTCGCCCCGAACCTCACCGAACTGGCCTGGGCCGCCGGCATGGGGCCGCACATGGTGGCGGTTACTGCCTACAGCAATTACCCGGCAGCGGCAAAACAACTGCCGCAGGTGGGCGATGCCTTTCGTCTCGACTGGGAGCGCATCGTCTCGTTCAAGCCCGATCTGGTGCTGGCCTGGAAAAGCGGGCTTTCGGCGCGCGACCGCGCCGAGTTCGGCAAGCTGCACCTGAAACTGCTGGTGCTGGAGCCGCGCCGTCTGGCCGATATTCCGAAGGACCTGCGCCTGCTCGGGCGCATCGCCGGGACGGAGAATGTAGCCGGGGCCGCCGCGCAGGATTTCGAGCGGCGGCGTGATCAATTGCGGAGGCAATATGCTTCGCGCCCGGTCGTGCGCGCCTGGTTCCAGATTGCCGAATCGCCACTGCTCACCATAAACGGCAAGCACATCATCAGCGACGTGCTGCATCTGTGCGGGGCACAGAATGTGTTTGCCGATGCGCCGTTGCTGACACCTGTCGTTTCGAACGAGGCGCTGGTCGCGGCGCGGCCGCAAATCCTGTTCGGTGTCGCCGATACGCCGCAGCAACAGGAACGGATACGCGCTGGTTGGCGCCAACTTCCGCTGGCCGCGGTGCGGGCCGGACACATGGCCTTCGTGCCGGCCGACCTGATCAGCCGTGCCACGCCGCGCCTGCTGCAGGGTGCAGCACAAATCTGCCGGCAGGTCGATTCGGTACGGCATTAATTATGGTGTTGCGAAAGCGGACAACGTTGATACACTTACGCCAACCTGCCAAGGAGGAATAAATGGGGAAAGTCATGAGAAAAACCCTTATTGGAGTGGTGGTTCTGATAGCTGCCGGCGTTGCCACGTATTTCATGCTCAGCAATCCGGTAGGCAGGCTGGTGAAACTGGCCGTCAACGGGTTTGGTCCCAAACTGACCCAGGCCGAAGTGCATGTAGGCAGTGTGAAAATTGCTACCAGGGAAGGCACGGGCACGCTGTCCGGCCTGTTCCTCGGTAATCCGAAGGGCTTCAAGACGGATTACGCGCTGAAGGCGGGTACCGTCGATATCGATCTGGATACGCGCAGTATCGCGAAGAAGGTGGTGGTGATCCACAAGATACTGATCGAGGCTCCCAGCATCATCTATGAAAAAGACAAGAGCGGCAGCAACTTCGACGCCATCCAGCGCAACGTCGGGCAATATCTGGGGGCGGGCAAGGGCAAGAAGGAAGAGGGCAATGCGGGCAAGAAGCTGATCATCGATTCCTTCGTCATTCGCGATGCCAAGGTCAGCTATAACGGCATGGTTGACCTCAAATTGCCGGACGTCGAATTGCACGATATCGGCAGGAAGAGTGGCGGCGCGACTTCGGCCCAGGTGGTCAAGGAGGTGATCGCCGCACTCAACGCCAAGATCATGCTGTCGCTGGCCAAGACCGCAGCTATCGGTGCGGTGGGTGGTCCGGTGATCGGCGCGGGTATGGCGATCAAGGGCATGCTTGGAAAGTGATGTGTGCTGCCAGGGCTGCCATGTGCCCGCAGCCGGAATTTGCCGCGGCACATAAAAATGGCACCCACGAATGGGTGCCAAAAGCTTCCTGAGAAGGGATTCATGCAAAAAGCAGAATGAATTCTACCGGGACGGTGTTACAAAATTCTTACAGAAAAGCATGAAATAGCTAGTGGCAGTAATCCCGGATTTTCATGTCTTCGTTCAGGAGGTGCCCGATCAGCATTCTTTTGACCTGCAGGCTGGCATCTATCCATTGGTACATGGTGGAATTCTCGTTGAGGTCGCCCAGGATTTCACGCATGCGCATATCCACTAGCTGGTGAGACTGTGTATGGTCTGAGGTTTGGGGGTAGTTTTTTTGCCTGAGGATTTTCTCCTCGATAGCGGCATCTGTTTTTGCATGATCCAGAATGGCCTGCAGCTTTTTGCGGATTTCTGACAGTTCCATGCGGTCGACGATGGCCCGGTTCAGGTCGTTGATCAGGGCAACAAACTGCTGATGTTCGCGATCGATCTCCGGAATGCCGACACTCAGGTCGTCACTCCAGTCCAGGCTCCATACTTCCGTATTCACGACTTACTCTCTCCTAGTCAGCGCAGATGAGTCAAAAAGTGGGGATTCGTTGTCCCTTTAATCTGCATCCAATATTTAGCGTGGCGGATTATAAAATGCCCGCCCCATCTTGTATGTTAAGCAGTTAACTTAATGGGTGAATCTGAGGAAAGTTTATTACAGGTGTTGAAACGATCGGACAGGATTACTCCTGCGTCCATGAGCTTTCGGCTTGTCCTGCCAGACGATTGAGCACGCGGCACAGTACGAACAGCAGGTCGGACAGGCGATTGAGATAGGGCAGGGCGGATGACGGTACGGTTTCGCCAGCCGCCAGGACGGCGAGATCGCGTTCGGCGCGGCGCACCACACTGCGTGCGACATGGCATTGTGCGGCGGCGCGGCAGCCGCCGGGCAGAATGAATTCCCTGAGCGGCGGCAGGTCGGCATTGTAGTGTGCGATGGCAGCGTCCAGCCGCGCGAGATGCGTTTCGGGAAACCGGTCTTGCCCGGGCAATGCCAGTGCACCGCCGAGGTCGAACAGGTCGTTCTGCACCTGCAGCAGCAGGTCGCGCACGTCCTGCGGCAATTGTTCGGTCAACAGCAGGCCGAGCTGGCTGTTGAGTTCGTCCACGCTGCCGATGGCGGCGATGCGCGCGCTGCTTTTCGTTACGCGGCTGCCGTCGGCAAGCCCGGTACTGCCGTCGTCGCCGGTGCGGGTCACGATCTTGCTCAGGCGGTTGGCCATTACTGTTTCTCTAGGCAAGACAGATATACGGTTGCATCCGGCGCTGCATTGTTGCGCTGCGCCTGCCAGATCATTTCGCCCAGGCAGTCCATCATCGCGTGCTGCGCCTCGTGCTCCGACTGGTATTTTCCGGTCAGCCGCATGAAATGGGCGCGGATGCCGGGCGGCTGGTCGATGGCAATCTGCTCCTCGATGGTCAGGTGCATCATCAGGTGCAGGAAGGGATTGACCGTGTCGCCGTCCGGCGCGTAGTCCCTCTCATGGTTGTTCTCGGGGTCGCCGAACAACTCGTGGTATTCGGGGTGTTTGTCGATGAGCTGCGCGGTCAGGTCTTCCAGCGGCGTCAGCAGCTCGCCTGCGCGGCGCTTGCGCCAGGATTCGAACAGGAAGTTGCGTGCTTCGTCGCGGCTCGGATTGAACATTACGCTGTTTTCCCCTTGAACTCGCACAGGTCGTAAATGACGCACGCGCCGCATTTCGGTTTGCGCGCCTGGCAAGTATAGCGCCCGTGCAGGATCAGCCAGTGGTGCGCATCATGCTTGAATTCGTCCGGCACGAACTTGAGCAGTTTCTTTTCCACTTCCAGCACGTCCTTGCCGGGTGCGATGCCGGTGCGGTTGGATACGCGGAAGATATGCGTGTCGACCGCGATGGCAGGCTGGCCGAAGGCGGTGTTGAGCACCACGTTGGCGGTCTTGCGGCCGACGCCGGGCAGTGCCTCGAGTTCCTCGCGTGTCTGTGGCACCTCGCCGTCATGCTTGTCGATCAGGATGCGGCACATTTTGATGATGTGCTTGCTCTTGGTCTGGTAAAGGCCGATGCGCTGCACGTATTCGCGCAGGTTGTCCTCGCCGAGGTCAAGCAGCTTCTGCGGCGTGTTTGCGACCGGGAACAGGTGGCGTGTCGCCGCATTGACGCTGACGTCGGTGGCCTGTGCCGACAGGATTACCGCGACCAGCAGCTCGAATGGCGTCTTGTATTCGAGCTCGGTGGTCGGGTGCGGATTGGCTGCTTGCAGGCGCGTAAATATTTCGCGGCGCTTGGCGGGATTCATCAGTGTGTTGCAGGCGAACAGCCACCCTCGATCGGCATAATGGGAATGCGGCTGCCGGCCTTGTTCGCGGCGCGCAGGTTGAGCCAGTTCTTGCCGGCGATCAGCAGGCCCAGGCCGATGAATGCGCCGGGCGGCAGGATGGCCAGCAGAAAGCCGTGGTAGTTCGGGATGATGTGCAACACCCAGGTCTTGGCGGAGTCCCCGAACACCAGGTCAAGTCCCGAGAACAACGAACCCTTGCCCAGCACTTCGCGCATCGCGCCGAGCACGGCCAGTACCGCGGTCAGCCCCAGTCCCATGGCGAATGCGTCCAGTGCCGCAGCCAGCGGCGGATTCTTGGAGGCGAACGATTCCACGCGCGCCAGCACGATGCAGTTGGTGACGATCAGCGGGATGAAAATACCCAGCACCAGGTACAGCGCATGCACGTAGGCGTTCATGGCAAGTTGCACCACGGTGACCAGCACCGCGATGATCAGCACGTAGACCGGGATGCGCACCTCGTTCGGGATGATGGTGCGGATCGGCGCAACGAAACTGCTGCTCAGTGTCATCACCAGCGTGGTGGCCAGCCCCAGACTGACGCCGTTGACCACGGTGCTGCTCACCGCCAGCAACGGGCACAGCCCGAGCAGTTGCACGAGGCCGGTATTCTGCTTCCACAGGCCGTTATGAAAAATGTCCCTGATTTCCTGCGTGTCCATTTTGTTGCCTCCTCAGCCTTGTTGCTTGCCGGATGATGCGGACGGTGCCAATAGTTTATCGCGGTTTTCCGCGAAATACTGCAACGCCTTGTGTACTGCCTTGACCACCGCGCGCGGCGTGATGGTGGCGCCGGCCATGTAGTCGAACTTGCCGCCGTCCTTCTTTACCTGCCAGTCCGCATCCTGGCCGGGCTGCAGCGATTTCCCGTCGAATCCCTTGATCCACTTGCTTTTCTTGATGTCGATGTAGTCGCCCAGCCCCGGTGTTTCGTTGTGCGACACCACGCGCACGCCGGCAATTTCGCCGTTGCGGCGGATCGCCAGGATCAGGTCGATTGCCCCGCCGTAACCGTCCGGCGCGATGGCAGGCAGAACGATGGCGGTGATGCGCCCCTTCAGGCGAGCGCGGTAGGCGAGTGCGGGCTCCGAGGTGCCGAGCAATTCGTTTGGCGCAATGGTCAGCGTATCGTGGATGATGTCGTTGTCGGCCATGTCCTGCGGCACGATCTGTGAGATCAGGTTCATACGCACCTGTTCCTCGCTGCGTGCGATGTCGTCCTTGGTGTGGCTGTAGGTAAAGGCCAGCAGCGTGGTGCCGATCACCGTGAAGAACAGCAGGTTGAGCGCAGTCTGCAGCGATGCTTTGGCGATGGTGCGCTTCATGGCTGGTCGTCCTTCTTGCGCCCGAACACCCTGGGCTGGGTCCAGGCGTCGATCAGCGGCACGCAAATGTTCATCAGCAGCGTGGCGAACGCGATGCCGTCGGGGTAGGCGCCGAACACGCGGATGATGTAGGTGAGAAAGCCCGCGCCGGCGGCAAAGATCAATCGGCCTTTCGGCGTGGTGGGGCTGGTTACCGGATCGGTCAGGATGAAGAATGCGCCGATCACCGATGCGCCGGACACCGCATGGAACATTGGCGAAGCGTAATGCGTCGCATTGAACAGGTGGAAGAATTCTGCGGTGAACAGCAGCCCGCCGAAAAACGCGAGCGGGATATGCCAGGTGATGATGCGTGCCGCCAGCAGGTAGATGCCGCCGATCAAAAAGCCCAGCGCCACCATCTCGCTGCCCTTGCCGGCGAGGTGGCCGTAGATCGGCATCTGCATGATCTGTGCCACCGCGCGGTGCAGGTGCAATTGCGTCTTCAGCGTGTCCAGCGGCGTGGCCATGGTCACCGCATCGAAGCCGGTGCCCGAGGGCAGGCTGCCCGAGAAAATGTATTGCAATTGCTCGCCGAAACTCAGGCTCGCCTGGCTCAGGTCGATCGGCGACAACCAGTGCGTCATCTGCACCGGAAAGGAAATGATCAGCACCGCATAGCCGACCATTGCCGGATTGAACGGGTTGTTGCCGGTGCCGCCGTACAGGTGCTTGGCGATGCTGATGGCAAAGGCGGTGCCGACCACGACCAGCCACCACGGCGCCAGCGGCGGGATCGACAGCGCCAGCAGCCAGGCGGTGAGCAGCGCGGTGTTATCGGACAGGAACGGCTTGAGCGGCCGGTCGCGCAGTTTCAGCATCACCGCCTCGACGGACAGCGCGGTGACGCTGGCCAGCGTCATCGATACCAGGATGGCCGGGCCGTAGTACCACACATACAGCGCCACTGCCGGCAGCAGCGCGAGCAGCACGCGCAGCATGATGCCGCTGACGCTGCTGGGTTTGAGGATGAACGGAGATGACCACATGGCGTTTATTGTTCCTCGTCTTGTCCGGCGTCCGGCCGTGCGATTTCACGTATTTTGGCACGGCGCGCCTCGATCTCGGCGATCTTGGCCTGCTGCGCCGGCGTCAGGTTTTCGATGTTCTTCGGTTTGACCTTCGCGGCCTGCGCCCTGGCGCGCTCGATCGCAGCCTGGATCATTGCCTGCGCCGGGTCGGCCGCCTTGGCCGTTTCTGCCGGTGCGCTGGCCGGGTCTGCGGTAGTGGCGGGCTCGGGTGTTGCCGCCGCTTTGGCCGCTGCCGCAGCCTTGGCCGCAGCAGCAGCGCGTTCCTTCTGTGCCAGTTTCTCGGCGCGTTCGCGCTTGTCGCGTTCCAGCCGTTCCTGGCGGAATTCATGCCGTTCGCGCGCGATGTCGGCAGCGTCCTTCTCGCGTTCGTGCGCCCAGATCTCGCTCTTGGCAAAACGGTAGTACTGCACCAGCGGAATGTGGCTGGGGCAGACATAGCTGCAGGCGCCGCACTCGATACAGTCGAACAGGTGGTATTCCTGCGCCTTGCCCAGTTCCTTCGCCTTGGTGAACCAGAACAGTTCCTGCGGCTGCAGGTCGGCCGGGCAGACCTCGGCGCAGCGGATGCAGCGGATGCACGGCAGTGCCGGCGGCGCAGGCGGGAACAGCGCGGGCGATGATGCGATGATGCAGTTGGTGGCCTTGCTTATGCCGGCCTCGGCCGAAGGTATCGCGACGCCCATCATCGGCCCGCCCATGATGTAGCCGTTGCTGTCCGGTTTGTTGCCGGCCTGCGCCACCAGTTCGGTGACGGGTATGCCGAGCAGGGCCTCGAAATTCTGCGGATGCTCGACGTTGCCAGTGACGGTGACGATGCGCGATACCAGCGGCTCACCCAGTGTCACTGCGTGGTAGACGCTGTAGGCGGTGCCGACGTTGAAACACTGCGCACCCATTTCGGTAGTGCGCACGCCGTGCGGCACCTCGATGCCGGTGAGTACGCGGATCAACTGCTTGGCGCCGCCACCGGGATAGATGGTGGGCACTGCGACGACTTCCATGTTCTGGTAATTGCCTGCAATGATTGCCCGCTGCATCGCGGCGATGGCTTCCGGCTTGTTGTCCTCGATGCCGATCACCACCTCTTCGGCATACAACAGGGCCTGCATGATTTCCGCGCCGAGCACGATCTGGTCCGCGCGTTCGCGCATCAGCATGTCGTCGCAGGTGATAAAGGGTTCGCACTCGGCGCCGTTCAGCACCAGCGTCTTGATCTTGCGCTTGTCTGCATACAGCTTGAGGTCGCTGGGAAACACCGCGCCGCCGAGGCCGACGATGCCGGACATGCGCAGGTGCTGGCGCAGGTCGGTATGGTGCATCTCACGGTAATCGACGCCGCGACGTTCTATCCATTCGTCCTTGCCGTCCGGTTCGATGGTGACGCACAGGTCGGGCAGGCCGGAGGGATGCAGCACCGGCTGCCGGTCGATGGCGGTCACCGTGCCGGAAGTGGAGGCATGCACCGTGCTGGAAAACCGTCCCTCCGGCAGGCCGATGATCTGTCCCTTCAGCACATGGTCGCCGACCTGAACTGCGGGGCGCGAGGCATTGCCGCCGGCGTGCTGGTGCAGCGCGATCACCAGGCGCTGCGGCATGGCCGCCGGCGCGATCGGCGTCTGCGTCGATTGCGTCTTGTTGGTCGGCGGGTGTACTCCGCCGTGAAAATGATGGAGCTTCCTCATTGTGCCGGGTTGATGACGTATACCGGATAGCGCCACTTCCAGTTGTTCACGTCTTCTTCGATCTCGATCATGTCGATGCAGTCCACCGGGCAGGGCGGTACGCACAGTTCGCAGCCGGTACACTCTGCGGCGATGATGGTATGCATCTGCTTGGCAGCGCCGGCGATGGCATCCACCGGGCAGGCCTGCAGGCACAGCGTGCAGCCGATACAGATGTTCTCGTCGATGAATGCCACCGATTTCGGTTTCGGCTGCACGCCCTCGCCGAACGGCTTGAATTCCACACCCAGCAGTTCTGCCAGCTTGTGGATGCCTTCCTCGCCGCCGGGCGGGCACTGGTTGATGTCGGCCTCGCCGCCGGCAATCGCCGTGGCATAAGGTTTGCAGCCGGGGTAGCCGCACTGTCCGCACTGCGTCTGCGGCAGCACCGCATCGATCTTGTCGACCAGCGGGTTGCCCTCCACCCGGAAGCGCATGGCGGAAAAACCCAGCACCGCGCCGAGCACGATGGCGATAGCAGCCATGACGAACAGGGCGGTCAGCATTATCGAATCAGGCCGGAAAAGCCCATGAAAGCCAGACTCATCAACCCCGCAGTAACCATGGCAATGGCCGTACCCCTGAAGATGCCCGGCACGTCCGCGCCTTCCAGCCGCTCGCGGATGCCCGCGAACAGCACCAGCACCAGCGTGAAGCCGAGTGCGCCGCCCAGGCCGAAGAACAGCGATTCCATGAAATTATGTTTGGCCTGCACGTTGAGCAGGGGAATGCCTAGCACCGCGCAATTGGTGGTGATCAGCGGCAGGTAGATGCCCAGCACCTGGTACAGGTCCGGGCTGGTTTTGTGGATCACCATCTCGGTGAACTGCACGATGGCGGCGATCACCACGATGAATGACAGCGTGGTGAGATAGGCCAGGTCCGGCCCCAGCAGGTAATGGCTGATCAGGTAACTGGCGCCGGAAGCCAGCGTCAGCACGAACGTGGTGGCCGCACCCATGCCCACGGCGGCTTCCAGCTTCTTGGAAACCCCCATGAACGGACACAGCCCGAGTATCTTCACCATCACGATGTTGTTCACGAACACCGTGCCGAGCAGGATGAGTAAATAATTGACCATAAGCGGCTTCTATCAGAGAACGGCGATTATCCCTTGTATCCCGGACTGCTTCAACCGCGGGCTGGTTATATGAATATGCCGGAAGGTGTCGGGTCTGGTGCCCGGCTTACTTTTTGTGCGGGCATTTGGTCCTGTTGCAATCGCCATACAGGTAAAGCGAGTGCTCGCGGATGGTGAAGCCGTGCTCCTTCGCGATCCTGTCCTGGCGTTTTTCGATTTCCGGATCATAGAACTCCTCGACCCGTCCGCATTGCAGGCACACGATGTGGTCGTGGTGGCCACCCTGGTTCAGCTCGAACACCGAGCGGCCGTTATCAAAATGGTGGCGCGTGAGCAGCCCGGCCTGCTCGAACTGGGTCAGCACGCGGTATACCGTGGCGAAACCGATATCGAAACCCTCGCCGACCAGGGCGTTGTAAATATCGTCCGCGCTCAGGTGCTGTTCTGCGCTTTGCTCGAACAGGTCGAGTATTTTCAGGCGCGGCATGGTGGCCTTGAGGCCGACGGTCTTCAGATTGTCCGGAGTACTCATAGGGGCTTTACATGAGAATGATTCTCGTTTACATTGCGAATATGGTACATGAATTTCGTGATTTGACCAACCTGAGTGTGAAGGAGAAAACGTGTCGCTGCGTTTCGTATTAACCATGTTTTGCGCAGGCCTGCTGGCAGTTCCTGCGCTAGCGCTTGCCGCCGCGGAATCGCCGGTGCTGCTGATGCACAACAAGCAATTCGAACCGAAACAACTGGAAGTGCCCGGCGGCATCAAGGTCAAGCTGGTGGTGCGCAACATGGATGCGATCCCGGCCGAATTCGAAAGCTACGACCTGTCGCGCGAAGTGGTGGTGCCGGGGCACGGCGAAGTGGATATTTACATCGGTCCGCTGGAGCCGGGCAGCTATGAGTTTTTCAACGACTTCAACCGCGACATGCAGGGCTTGATCGTGGTGAAACCCGCCAACGGAGACTGACTATGCTAGCAACAGCCGTCATCATGTTTCGCGAAGTGCTGGAAGCGGCACTCATCATCGCCATCGTGCTCGGCGCCAGCCGCGGCATCGCCGGGCGCGGGCGCTGGGTGGCCGGCGGCGTCGGCCTCGGTTTGCTCGGAGCCTCGATCGTAGCCATCCTGGCCAATGTCGCCTCCTCGGAATTTTCCGGCAACGGCCAGGCCATCCTCAATGCGGTCATCCTGCTCGGCGCGGTGGCCATGCTGACCTGGCACAACGTGTGGATGAGTTCGCACGGACGGCAGATGTCTGCGGCCATTTCCGCCGTCGGCAGCGAAGTGCAGGACGGCACCCGGCCGCTGACCGCATTGCTGGTGATCACCACGGCCGCAGTGATGCGCGAAGGATCGGAAGCCGTGCTATTCCTGTGGGCGATCGCCGCCGGCGGCGAACACGCTGCAACCATGGTCACCGGCGGGCTGGGCGGCGTGGTCGCCGGCGTGCTGGTCGGCCTGCTGCTTTACCTCGGCCTGCTGCGCATTCCCGTGCGCCATTTCTTCGGGGTAACGAGTTGGCTGATCCTGCTGCTGGCGGCCGGGCTTGCCGCGCAGGCGGCGGGCTTCCTCAACCAGGCCGGCTTGCTGCCCGCGCTGGGCAACGGCGTGTGGAACACCTCGCACATCCTCAGCCAGCAAAGCATCGTCGGGCAATTGCTGCACATCCTGGTGGGCTACATCGCGCGGCCGTCCGGCATCGAGATCGTGTTCTACGTCGGCACCCTGCTGACCATCTTCACCCTGATGCACCTGCGCGGCGGCCGTCCGATGGCACCAGCCAAGCAGAGCGCCGACTCAAGTGTGTAAGCGGCGCCTTCTTCCGGCGGCGGCACTGCTTGCCGCCACATGCGGCTTTGCGCAGCCTGCCGTCGCCAACGATTTCGAAGTCTATTCGCCGCAAGTGATCCAGGGACAGAAGGAAATCGAACTGCGCGGCTACAACTACCGCGACAGCAGCGCGCTCGACGGCACCGGGTCGAACGAAATATCCGTGGCCTACGGCGTGAACCGCTGGTGGAAAACCGAACTCTATGCCGGCCGCTTCGCCTACGGCCAGGACGGCGTATACCACCAGGCCGGATACGAATTCGAGAACACTTTCCAGTTGGCCGATGTGGGCGAGTACTGGGCCGATCCCGGCTTCGTGTTGTCCTACGTGCACAACAAGCAGCCGGATACACCCAGCAGCGTCGAATTCGGGCCGCTGTTCGAAAAACGATCCGGGCGCATCGATCAACGCATCAACTTCATCTGGGAAAAACAGGTCGGCAGCCAGGCTGGAGGCAAATATGCGTTCCGCACCGCCTACAGTTTCGGCTACAAGATCAGGTCTGGATTCATTCCGGGTTTCGAAGCCTATTACCGCCCGGTCGACAACGCCAACCAGCTCGGCCCGGCGATCTCGGGCGAGCTGCGCACGGCACAGGGCAGCGAATTCGAATACAGCGTCGCCATCCTTTACGGCCTCAACCAGTTGGCGCCGAGGAAGACCATCGTGTTTCGCATGGAGTACGGCTTCTTTTGATTCGATACAGACCGTGAAACTAGGCCAAATGGCATATTGACGGTGTGGGGAGTGGCGAGTACGGTACGACAATCAATCGGGGCGCCTTCCCCGGCATTTTTTAGGGTGTCTACTTTACGTTAGGTATCTCATGTACTTTCTTCTCGACGCAAATGTAGTTGCTGGT
>Ga0315556_1000199_pt1 | contig 35688 bp, 28 predicted proteins | sample SalMarSW160310MG_FD_202112 | JGI IMG/M metagenome (GOLD analysis project Ga0315556, IMG submission 202112) | Salt marsh sediment microbial communities from the Plum Island Ecosystem LTER, Massachusetts, United States - Salt Marsh Sediment SW1603-10 ...
GCGGGGCGGTTATGACGGTGATCGCCCTGCCCTTGGTGATGTGGCAAAGCTTTGTCGGGGTGACGGATGCCAATGCTCCAACCCTGCCGTCGTGGCTGTTAATGATATGGATGATATGGAACGTGGTGGTGGTGGGACATATCCTTCGCCATGCCCTCTCCACTGTTTTGCCGCTGGGCATAGGCTTGGCGACGGTCTACGCTTATATTACCTTTCAGTTGATGCGAATTTTCCTTCCGAATTAGAGGCGGTATGCACATTCACATTTTGGGTATTTGCGGCACCTTCATGGGCGGCATCGCGGTGCTGGCGCGCGAGATGGGCTACACCGTGAGCGGTTCCGACGCCAATGTCTATCCGCCCATGAGCACCCAACTGGAACAGGCGGGTATTCAACTCGGCCAGGGCTACGATCCCGCCCACCTCGAGCCCGCGCCGGACCTTGTGGTAATCGGCAATGCCCTGTCGCGGGGCAATGAAGCCGTCGAGTACGTACTGAACCGCGGCCTGCCCTACACCTCCGGCCCCGCCTTCCTGGCCGATTATGTGTTGAAAGAGCGCTGGGTGCTGGCGGTGGCGGGCACCCACGGCAAGACCACCACCTCCAGCATGCTGGTTTGGATACTGGAATACGCCGGCCTGAGGCCCGGCTTTCTAATCGGCGGTATCCCCAGCAATTTTGACATCTCGGCGCGCCTCGGCGACGCGCCGTTCTTCGTGGTGGAGGCCGACGAATACGACACCGCCTTCTTCGACAAGCGTTCCAAATTCGTGCACTACCGGCCGCGCACCGTGATTCTCAACAACCTGGAATTCGACCACGCCGATATCTTTGCCGATCTCGCCGCCATCCAGCGCCAGTTTCATCACCTGGTGCGCATCGTGCCGGGCAACGGCCTGATCATCACCCCCCGCGACGATGCGGCGCTCAACGAAGTATTGGCGCAAGGCTGCTGGACGCCGCTGGAACGTTTCGCCCTGAGCGGCGACGCGGACTGGACCGCCCGCGACATCGCTCCCGACGGCGGGTGCTTCGCCGTCTATTGGCAGGAGCAGTTACAGGGCGTGGTGGAATGGCCCTTGATCGGCATGCACAACGTTCACAACGCCGTCGCCGCCATCGCCGCTGCCCGCCACGCCGGCGTGCCCAGCGCCCACGGCATCGCCGCACTGTCCCAATTCCGCGGCGTGAAGCGGCGCATGGAGCAGCGCGCCACCGTCAACGGCATCGCCGTCTACGATGACTTCGCCCACCACCCCACCGCCATCGCCACCACCCTGGCGGGTCTGCGCCATCGGGTCGGCACGGCGCGCATCATCGCCCTGCTCGAGCCGCGCTCCAACACCATGCGCATGGGTGTGCACCGCGAACAACTGGCCCCCAGTCTCGCCGAGGCGGACGCGGTATTCTTATATAACCCGGCTGACCTGCAGTGGGACCTGAGCGCGGTGGCCGCAGCGGTGGGTACCAAGGCCCAGCTGGCGAAAAACATCGAAGAGCTGGTCGCGGCGGTAACCGCGCTTGCGCGCCCCGGCGATCACGTGTTAATCATGAGCAACGGTGCGTTCGGGGGAATCCACGACAAACTGATGGAGGCGCTGAAGAAATGAGTCGCGACGCCATCGCCCTGGCCATGACCGGTGCCTCCGGCGCCGTCTATGGCCTGCGCCTGCTGGAATGCCTCATCCAGTCCAGACAACAGATCTATCTCATGCTGTCCGCCCCCGCCCAGGTGGTGATCGGCATGGAGACCGATCTCAAACTGCCGGGCCGCCCGACGGAGATCGAAGACCGCCTCGCCTCGCTATATAAAGCCCATCCGGGACAGCTCACGGTATTCGGCCGCGAACAATGGACCGCGCCGGTGGCCAGCGGCTCCAGCGTGCCGCGCGCCATGGTGGTCTGTCCCTGCACCAGCGGGACCTTGTCGTCCATCGCCCAGGGCGGCAGCGACGATCTGCTGGAACGCGCCGCCGACGTGGTGCTCAAGGAAGGCCGCAAATTGATACTGGTGCACCGCGAGATGCCGCTGTCCGTCATCCACCTGGAAAACATGCTCAAGCTGGCGCGCATGGGCGTGACCGTTATGCCAGCCAATCCCGGTTTCTATCATCAACCCCAATCCATCGCCGACCTGGTGGACTTCGTGGTGGCGCGCATCCTCGATCACCTGGATGTCGAACACGCCCTCGGGCCGCGCTGGGGATAATGACTATGGCACGGATGCGCATCCCCCTGTTCCCGCTCAACAATGTACTGTTCCCCGGCGGCGTGCTGCCGCTGCGCATCTTCGAGCCGCGCTACCTGGAGATGATCAGCGCTTGCATGAAGGAAGGCACGGGCTTCGGCATCGCCCTGATCCTCAGCGGTCACGAAGTGGGCGAGGCCGCCAAGACCTACGACATCGGTACCCACGTCCGCATCATCGACTGGACCCTGCGCGAGGACGGGATGCTGGGCATTTCTGTGCTAAGCGAAGGACGCTTCCGCATCCTCACCACGGAAGTACAACCCAATCAACTGATCTACGCCGACGTGGAAATGCTGGAAGAACCGCAAGCCCAAAACTTTCCGCCGCAATACAGCGCCGCCATCGATCTGCTGCGCGACATTATTGCCAAAGTCGGCGGTCATTATGCGGAGCTCGAGCCGCACTATGACGACCCCTTGTGGGTCAGCGGCCGCCTGGCTGAACTCCTTCCTATCGAGCATCTACAAAAACAACACCTGCTACAGATGGACGATCCCCTGCAACGCCTGGAGCGTTTGTGTGCCATGTGGGATTGTATGGAGAGTGAGAATTAAAGCTATTATTACTATCTGCGGCATTGGTATGGATATCTACCTAACAAAGAGCTAAGGCGGTTTGATGGCGTCCATAAGTTGCAGGGGTGATAAACAATTTTTGGGAACGTCTCTATTAAACACAGCCATATGCTGTCTTCTCACCGTTAGGCGTAAAAAGGTTATCGCAGGACAATGCAGCAACTTAGCAAAACAGACATTGCACGACGACAGCTCGTTACCGCAATTCAACTGTTTTTCGACGATTCCGATCCGGTTTCCATCTGTACGCTTGCAGCAAATGCTTGGGAAGTAATTGATGTGCTGTGTAACAACAATGATATAGACAGTATTTCTAATCAATCTCGGAGTCACATACCAAACGGTAAAGATTTAAAACGAGATTACATTAATTCGCCATATCGCAACTTCTTTAAACATGCTGATCAAGATGTAGACGATAAGCTTGACGGATTTGATGACCAGAAATGCGACAACGTTATATTTCTCGCGGCAGAGGATTACATGAGGTTTAATACGAAATCACCACTTGAGTTCCAAGTATTTCAGCTATGGTACCTTGCCGTATATACCGAAAAGGTAGCAGATGACGCATGAGCTTAAATATTGGGCTCTATTGAAGTCCATTTCCCAAAGCTCCGAGAACTTGCGCGCGAGGAGCAAAAGCACATGGGAAAGGAAGTGCTTTTGAAGGCCGGAGGCGATGCTGATCGAAGGAGTGATCCGAGAGTTGAGTCTTCGCTGTAACAGAGTCCAGAATCCCACCTATCACTGCGTCTGGAAAACGTGGTTACAGGTGAGTTATAGCTTATATATTGTGAATACTGATTCCTACCTCATTTTATCTAATGCCAGAAGTTACATTTCATAAGCTATGGTACAGATATTTTGCGGTTGCGCGAATGGCCGCGATCCGGCTGTTTGCAAATGCGGTACTGGTATGGGTGCTGCAACTGTCTACGGCTTGGGCCGGCGGTGGTCCGGAGACGACGCTGGTGGCGGTGAATGCCGCATCGCCGATCTCGCTGACCATTGCCAATGCCTATGTGCGGATGCGAGATATTCCCGAGTCCCATGTCGTGTGGCTGGATGATGTGCCAGCCGCGGATTCAATAGATATAAAGGAATTCCGCGAACGAATCTGGAAACCCATCCGCGACTATATTGCTGACCACCATCTGCAGGATCAGATCGACACCATCGCCTATTCGGGGGATTTTCCTTATCGTGTTGACTTCAAGAGCGATCTTAAGGCCAATAAGCTTCCAGGGAATCGCCATCTTGGTCATTATGCTTCGCTTACCGGCCTCACCTTTTTTGCGCGGCGGGTTGAGCGCGAGAACTTAGGCTATCTCGGCGTTAATCGCTATTTTCGTCGTAACCTCGCTCCCCGCACACCTCCGCCCCGTCCACTCAGCGATGGCGAATTAAAAGTCATAGAGGATGCCACGAAAGGCTTGAAGAAGCAGCAGCATTACGAAACAGCCGTCGCGTCATTGCAGGCGCTCGTAAAAGACTATCCATGGAGCGATGATGCCTGGTTTCAGCTGGCGCGCGGTTTGGCCGCGTTGGGACGCAGCGATGAGGCGATGACCGCTCTGACTAAGTCGGTAGACAGAGGCTGGCCCGATAGTCTGCTGGCCAGCAGAGATAGACTACTATTTCCATTGCATACGCATCCAGGTTTTTCCGGTTTGCTTGACCGGATGCGGCTTAAAATCGGTCCCTATCAAGCCACCCATGGTTTTCGCAATCGATATATTTGGACCGGTGGCGTAGTGCCGGTCGTTCACCCAAACGCGGAAGATGCTCTGGACCGCTATTATCTCGCTACGGACCTGGCTTATACGGGATTGCGCGGCAATAGTCTGCCGGAAGTTCTGGGCTATCTTAAAACCTCAGTTGTCAGTGACGGTCGTTTTCCCGATGGCGCGGTTTATCTAATGGAAAATTCGGATATCCGCGCCCAGACCCGCGAGGCGGCGTTTTACGCGACGGTCGCGGCCTTGCAACAAAGAGGATATCGCGCTGAGATATTGACCAAGGGGCAAGACGGTCAGGACGGCATCGTTCCGCAAAACAAGCAGGACGTCATTGGCGTCGTCGCGGGGACCCGCCGTTTCGATTGGGTCCGGTCACACAGTCGAATGTTGCCGGGGGCGATTGCCGAATCCCTCACCAGCTATGGTGGCGACTTCGATAATTCCGCGCAGACCAAGCTGACTGAATTTTTGCGTTATGGTGCGGCGGGCTCGAGTGGCGCGGTGGCGGAGCCCTACAGCATCCAGGCAAAGTTTCCGGTGCCGGCCCTGCATATTCATTATGCCGACGGCAGTTCTCTGGCGGAGGCCTTTTATCAAAGTGTCGAGGCGCCCTATCAACTGATCGTTGTCGGTGAACCGCTGGCACGCCCCTTTGCCCACTTTGCCGCCGTGAGTCTGGAGTCGCCGGATGTCAGGCACGCCTGGCATGACACGGTATTGCTCAAACCGCGTATAAAACCTGTAAGCGGTCACCCGATTCATCACCTGGAGTTGTGGGTTGATGGTCAGTATAAGGATGTAGTGGCGCCTTGGGATGTTTTTCTATGGGATACCAAGACGGTAGAGGACGGTTGTCACGATCTGCGCCTGGTCGCCGTCGAAGACTCACCCATCGAAACGCGCTCGTATGGGCGTATGACCGTTATCGTGAATAATGGCAATCATCAGGTCGAGGTAAAGAGCCCCGACACGCCCGTGGCCTTGGGTGACGAGATCATCCTGTCTGGGTCGTCGACGGATGCCCGGAGTATTCAGATCTTTCAAGGAACGCGTTTGCTGGGCGATGCACAGGTAGTAGATGGACGCTGGTCAACTGCCGTTGACAGCCGTTCTCTGGGAATGGGCAAGGTCGCCTTATATGTACGGGCATCTTATCCAGACGGTTCCACGGCACGCAGTTGCGGGGCGGCGGTCACTATCGAGCCGCCCTCCCACCTCCTCGCTGCCGATAAGGTTGATGCCGGCTACGAAGCAGGGCTGCAGGCAGTGATGCACGACCAGGCGGACAAGGATCACGCGCTGGTCATTAAAAGCCTGAACGGGCGTTTTAAGGAGTTGCGCAAAGACGAAGAGACGGTGGCCTCCCTACGTCTGGCTGGTGAATTCAAGGTTAGAAAATCGGGTTTCTATCAATTGGCCCTCGCTACCCAAGGGCGGCTGAGCGTGAAAATAGACGGTCAGTCTAAGATAGATAATGAGATTTCAGGTCACGATGAGCAGGTCTTTATAGCGCTGAATCTGGATGCTGGTTGGCACAGTCTGGAGGTGGCGCTTGTCCCCAAGGGACAGCCATCACTTAAAGCGCGCCTCAGCGGCGAAGAGGTTGCGGTCATGCTGAGAGGCGAAAGATTGCGCCATAAGATCGAGCCTTGATTCCCACGGAAAGCTCTCATGGATTTGTCACTTCGAGCCTCAGTGCGAAATCTTCTGCTGGCGCATCTATATAATCAGCGAGACACAGGATTTCTACCAAATGGGCATAAATCCCTTCGGCCGAAAAGACAAAACCGAATTAATCAGAGCTTCCTCAAGAGGGCGACGCCCACGTCTTTGCAAGCGGCGGCATCGGGCTGTCCAGGCAACTGGCCACAGTGCGCAGGAGTTCCTGACCTTTGATGGTCGCCTTGCCGTCAAACATTATGGCGGCGGCGCAGGCCTTGAGGATGCGAGGTTTCAACAGCGGTTTGAGCTCCGCAACTTTGTCGATGGCCTCGTTCAGTTTATCCAGGCTCAGTTGCTCGCGGGGTACGAACTTCAGGGCAGTCGTGCCCGCCGCGGCGATGCCTGCCTTGAAGGCCTGTTCGGCGGCGGCATCGTCCGTGTGTTCGGTGTGGGCCAGCAGCGACAGCAGAACTTCGGCTTCCTGCTTCACCGCACCCAGATAACTGTATTTAGCCTTGGGCCGCTGGCGCAGATTGAAGTGTTCGTCCAGTTGCCGGATCAGAAAATGCTGCAGGATCCATTCTTTCAGGTCGACCTTTTTGTCCGCCGCGATTAATGACCCTACCACGGCGCGGAAACGGCGGTATTGTTCCATGGACAATGTGCGCAGTACCGGCAAGGCCACGCCCACCAATGGCAGGCGCGCCGCCTCCGGCAGTTTGGGCAGATGCGGCAGCAAGTCCGTGGTGTGTTGCATCACCGCGGGGTCGGCCAGATGCGACATCAGGGTCTGTTGCTTCGCCAGGATCTCGGGCTTGGTGTCGAGCAACATGCCGTAGATCACCGCTCTCGCCCCGAAAGGTTCTTCGGCGGCCTGACGCAAGGGGTCGGGGATCGACGCCAGGATGTCCCGAGCCAGATCGACATGCTCCTGTTTGACATTGCCCACCAGTGCGACGGCATCGTCCGGGTTTAACATGCCCGCGGCCACCGCCCCCGCCATCACTGTTATCTTTGCGGCGGCGATGTGCTCGGGCGCCTCGTCCGCGGCGATTTCCTGTACCTTGGGCTCGATGAATTTGCCGTCCCAGCGGGGTTCGATGCGTTTGATGCGCAGCGCCAGGGGGGGATGGGTGGCGAACAGGCTTTGCAGAAAACCTTTGACGCCCACCGAAAAATAGGCGTGGCTGTATTGCTGCGCCGAGGGATTTTCCAGCAGCGAACCCCAGGTCGAGCCGCCGATCTTTTTCAGGGCGTCGGCGATGCCTTCGTTGTTGCGGGTGTACTGCACCGCGGTGGCGTCCGCCAGCAACTCGCGCTGGCGGCTCACCGTCGCCTTGATCCATTGCCCGAAAAAGAATCCCACATAGCCGATCGCCACCAGCCCGGCGCCCAATGCAAACAACGCGACCACGACATTGCCGCCGTTTCTATTGCGCGAGCTGCGCATGAAAGCCGTGGAGCGCAATAGAAAATAACCTGCCAGCCCGATCAACAGGATACCGTGCAACACGCCCATCAGCCGGATATTCATACGCATATCGCCGTTGAAGATGTGGCTGAACTCGTGGGCGATCACGCCCTGCAACTCGTCCCGATTGAGATAGGTGAGCGCGCCGCGCGTCACCGCGATTACCGCGTTGTTGGGTGAGTGACCGGCGGCGAAGGCGTTGATGCCCATATCGTTCAACAGATATACCGGGGGTGCCGGGATGCCGGAGGCGATGGCCATCTCTTCCACCACGTTTAATAGGCGCCGCTGCGCCGGATCGTCGGTGTTGCGTGGAATCAAGCCGCCGCCCAGCATCTCGGCCACGACGCGGCCGCCGCCGGACAGCGCCACCATCTTATAAACGCTGCCGAGAACGATCAGGATGGTGACGGCCGCGGCAACGGTGGTGAACAGACTCCAGTCGAACTGTTGCCAGAACGTCTCACCGGAGAAACGCCGGGCGTCGCGGTTGTAGGTGATCAGCGCCATCACCAACAGGTTGGTGAGGACGATGAGCCCGGCCACCGCGAGACCGAACAGCAACAGCATCCAACTGGTTTGGCGTTTTGCCCTGGCCTGGGCCTCGAAAAAATTCATGGGCCGCGGTCAGATCAGAACGAAACCTTGGGCGCCGCCTGGATCTGCGCGTGGTCCTCGAATTCCAGCAGGCTCGCGTCCGGCCCGTGGCCGAACATATTGGCGAACATCTGCGGCGGGAAGGATTGCTTGTAGGTGTTGTATTCCATCACCGCATCGTTGAAGGCTTGGCGGGCGAAGGCCACCCGGTTCTCGGTGCTGGTGAGCTCTTCCGAGAGCTGCATCATGTTCTGGTTGGCCTTGAGGTCCGGATAGGCCTCCATAACCATGTTCATGCGCCCCAAGGCCCCGGCGAGGGCGCCCTCCGCCTGGCTCAGGGACTTGATCGCTTCCGCGTTGCCCGGGTCGGCCTGGGCGCGGCTCAACACGCCGGCGGCGGCGTTGCGCGCCTGGGTGACGGCTTCCAGCGTCCCCCGTTCGTGTTTGATATAGCCCTTGGCGATCTCGACCAGATTGGGGATCAGATCGTAACGTCGTTTCAGCTGCACCTCGATCTGGGCGAAGGCATTCTTGAAGCGGTTCTTCAGCGTAACAAGGCGGTTATAAATCGAAACGATGTAAAAGACGATAGCGGCGATCGCCACCAGGGTTACTATCGACGTGGCATCCATGGCACTCCTCCCGTTGTGTCGCGATTCGTCTCTTATCGGCGATGGTAACAGTAATCCTGAACGGGACGAAGCCCCGTTCCCGTGCGGCTGATCCGTGAAACTTTCCGCGCCCCCGCCTGTCGTACGCTCTGGAAGGGAAACCCGACCTTGATCGGGGCTGAATGACCTTGTTCAGGGTGCGGAATGGTCCTGGGTACCCTCGGGATACCGGACCCCGGCGAACGGGCGTCGTTCTCCCAGGGTAATACCCATTGGAATAAGAAAATAACCCGGGGCAGTAAGCGTGAAACCGAAGATGAATCACTGGCGCAGGGTGGCTGGGAATGGACTGGCTCGCCGTTCAGGATGACGGCTATTGCCATTGGCAGCTCGCACCCGCTATGGATGTGCGGCTTGGAAGTCCCAACGAGATAACGAAATTCAGATTTTCTTTTCATGGGGTTGACGATGAGTACAACAACACTGGAAGCACAGAGCGGGCCCTCCCCGACGCAAGAGGCCTTTCACCGCTTAAAGCAACAGATTTCACAACGCATCCTTGGTCAGGAAACCCTGGTCGACCGCTTACTGATTGCCCTGTTGGCGGACGGTCACCTCTTGGTGGAGGGTGCGCCGGGCCTGGCCAAGACCCGGGCGATCAAGGTGCTGAGCGACAGCATCGAGGCCAATTTCCACCGCGTCCAATTCACGCCCGACCTGCTGCCCGCGGATCTCACCGGTACGGATATCTTTCGCCCCCAGGACGGCTCTTTTCAATTTCAGCGCGGTCCCCTCTTTCACAATCTGATTCTGGCCGACGAGATCAATCGCGCGCCGGCCAAGGTGCAGTCGGCCTTGCTGGAGGCCATGGCGGAGCGGCAGATCACCGTCGGCACCACCACCTATCCCTTGCCCAAGCTGTTCCTGGTGATGGCGACGCAGAATCCCATCGAACAGGAGGGCACTTATCCCCTGCCCGAGGCGCAGCTCGACCGTTTCCTGCTGCACGTGAAGATCGATTATCCTCAGGCGGAGACGGAACGGCAGATCCTGCAACTGGCGCGCCGCGAGGCGGCGGCCGCACTGCCGGCGGCCGTGGCCGCGCCCAAGGTTTCCCAGGCGACATTGTATGCGGCGCGCGAAGAAGCGCTGGCCGTCTACATGTCCGACAACCTGGAGCGCTACCTCATCGAGATGGTGCTGGCCACCCGCGACCCGTCGCGCTACAGCGCCAAGCTCGGCGGCTGGGTGCAGTGGGGTGCCAGTCCCCGTGCCACCATCTCCCTCGATCGCTGCGCCCGCGTCCATGCCTGGCTGGCCGGCCGTAATTATGTGGGACCCGAGGACATCCAGGCCATGGCCTACGATGTGCTGCGCCACCGCGTATTGCTCAGCTATGAAGCGGAGGCGGAGGGCCACACGCCGGATCACGTCATCGAGACCTTGCTGACCCTTATACCGGTGCCATGATCGATGCCTTACGCCGCCGCAAGACGGTAGCCTCTCCCGCCGCAGGGACCGCTGCGCCGGCCGCCGCCGACGGCGACGGTGTAGTACGGGTCAGCGTGGCGTCGTTGCTCGCCCTCCATCACGGCAGCGCCTCCCTGGCGATGCAGCCGCGCCGGGTACGCGCACTCACCAGCGGCAGTTATATGTCTCCGTTCAAAGGGCGCGGCATGGAGTTCGACGAAGTGCGTCCCTACATGCAGGGCGATGACGTGCGCAGCATCGACTGGCGCGTCACCGCGCGCAGCGGCAAGCCCCATACCAAGCTGTTCCGAGAGGAACGGGAACGGGCGGTGCTGTTGTGGATCGATCTGCGCGCCGCCATGTTCTTTGCGACCCGCGGCGCCTTCAAGGCGGTGCGCGCGGCTCAGGCCGCCGCATTGCTGGGCTGGAGTGCGCTGCATCACGGCGATCGTCTCGGCGCCTTGATCTTCGACGAGCAGCATCACGATGAACTGCGTCCCAAACGCGGCCAGCCGCCGTTCATGCATGTGCTGCGCCGCCTGGCGGCACACCCGGCTTGGCGGCTTGCCGAGCGGCGCAGCGATGAGCAGGCGGCCACCGCGGCGCTGCAGCAGTCGCTGCTGCGCCTGCGCCGTGTGGCGCAACCGGGCAGCCTCATCTTTCTGCTCAGCGATTTCGCCGCCTTCGACACGCCGGCCGCGGCCCAGTTGGCGCAACTCACCCGCCACAATGACGTGGTTCTCATCAGCGTCCATGATCCCCTGGAAGCGGAGCTGCCGCCGGCGGGTCGCTATCGAGTCAGTGACGGCCGACGCATCCTCAGCGTGGAAAGCGGCGATCCGCAGCGGCGCGAACGCTATCGCCGTCACTTCGCCGCGCGTCAGGCCCAACTGCAAGGCTTCTGTCGCGGTCACGGCGTCACGCTGCTGTCTCTCTCCACCGCCGACGAACCCTTGGCTGTGTTGCAGCGCGGCTTGGGAACACGGCGATGAAACCGGACCTGAGTCAATTGCACGATATTCATCTGCCGGCGGCGGTATCGTGGTGGCCGCCGGCACCGGGGTGGTGGGCTGTGTTGGTGCTGGTGCTGATCGCCGCCGGCCTGGTCTATACGCTCTACGCGCGCCGCCGTCGCAATCGCTGGCGGGCTAAGGCGCTGGCGGAGTTGGCGCGGTTGCGCGACGCGGCACCGGAGCGCTTGTTGCGCGACCTGTCGGTGTTGTTGCGCCGGGTTGCGATCAGCCGTTTTCCGCGCCACGACGTGGCGGCGCTCACCGGCGAGGCCTGGCTGGCCTTTCTCGATCGCAGCCTGGGTGACGCCAAGGCATTTCAATCGGGAGCAGGCCGGGTGCTGCTTAGCGGTCCTTATGCAAGCAATGTAGAAGTCGATACGGCGCCTTTGCTCGCCTTGTGCGAACGCTGGATCAAACAGCTTCCCACCAAGGGTGCGGCATGATTCACTTCGAATGGCCGTGGATGTTTGTCCTGTCTTTGTTGCCGCTGGTACCGCGTTATCTGCTGCGGCCCGCGCCCGCCGTCGAAGAGGCGGCGTTGCGCGTACCGGCCGTCAGCCCTTTCGTGCTGGGCGGCGACAGTCGACTCGCTGCGGTGCGGGGACGCCGTTGGATGTTGTGGCCGGCTCTGGCGGCATGGCTGCTGCTGGTCAGTGCGGCGGCGCGGCCGGTGTGGCTGGGTCAGCCCATCGATCTGCCGGTCAGCGGCCGTGACCTGTTGTTGGCGGTGGATCTGTCCGGGAGCATGAGCACCCAGGACTTCACCCTCCACGGCCAACAGGTGGACCGCCTCACCGCAGTCAAGGCTATCGCCGGCGACTTCATCCGGCGGCGTGTCGGCGACCGCCTCGGTCTCATCCTCTTCGGACTGCACGCCTATGTGCAGTCACCGCTCACCTTCGATCGCAAGACCGTGAACACCTTGTTGCAGGAAGCGGTCATCGGTCTCGCGGGTAAGCAGACGGCGATCGGCGATGCCATCGGCCTGGCGGTCAAGGAACTGCAGCGCCATCCCAAGGGCAACAAGGTGCTGATCCTGCTCACCGACGGCGCCAATGACGCCGGAGAAGTCGATCCTATCGCCGCGGCGAAGCTGGCGGCTAAGGAGGGTCTCACCATTTACACCATCGGTATAGGTGCCGACTCGGTGATGGTGCCCTCGCTGTTCGGCATGCAGCAGGTCAACCCCTCCCAGGACTTGGACGAGGGGGCCTTGCGCGCCATCGCCAAGGCCACGGGCGGGCGTTATTTCCGCGCCCGCGATACCCAGGAATTGAACAAGATCTACAAAGTCATCGATGAGTTGCAGCCGGTGGATCAGGACAAGCAGACCTTTCGCCCGCAGCGTAGCCTGTTCTTCTGGCCGCTGGCGCTGGCCTTAGTGCTGGCGACGCCGCTGTTATGGTTACAGGGGAGACGCTGATGCATAGCTTTCACTTTCTGCGTCCCGTGTGGTTTCTGGCCCTGGTACCGTTGGCGATGGTACTTGGATTGTTGTGGCAGCGGCGCCGCACCGCCCGCAGTTGGCAAGCAGTGGTCGATCCGCGATTGTTGCCGCATTTACTCATGGACGGTGGCCGACGGCGCGGTGCGCGCGGCGTGGCGGCGGTTGCTCTCGGCGGCGTGCTCGCCATCACCGCATTGGCCGGACCGGTGTGGAATAAATTGCAGCAGCCGGTGTTCCGCCGCGCCGCGGCGCTGGTGGTATTACTCGATTTGTCGCGCTCCATGGACGCTACCGATCTGCAGCCCAGCCGACTGCAGATGGCCAAGTTTAAGCTGCGCGACATCCTCGCGCGGCGCAAGGAGGGTGACACGGCGCTGGTGGTCTATGCCGCCGATCCCTTCGTGGTCACACCCTTGACCAATGACGTCGACACCATCGCCCGCCAGTTGTCCAGCCTGACTACCGATCTGATGCCGGCCCAGGGTTCCCGCGCCAGTCGCGCCATCGCCAAGGCGCAGGCCTTGCTGCAACAATCCGGCGCGGTACGTGGCGACGTACTATTGATCACCGATGGTATCGATAATGATGTGCCGGATGCCTTGCATGCTGCGGTAAAGAAGCTGGTGACCGCCGGATATCGACTCTCGGTGCTGGGCGTGGGCACTGCCGATGGTGCGCCCATCCCCCTGGCGGACGGCGGCTTCTTCAAGGATGCCGCTGGTGCCATCGTGCTGCCCAAGCTGGATGAAGCCCCCCTCGCCCGCCTGGCCGCGGAGGGACACGGCATCTATCGTCGCCTAGCAGGGGGCGACAGCGATACCAACGATCTGATAACTAGCTTTGATCGTGGTTGGCCGTCGCAACAAGCGCAGAAGGTGGCTGGCATGAAGAGTGATCAATGGCGCGAGGCAGGACCGTGGTTGCTGCTGCCGCTGTTACCCTTGGCGGCGCTGGTCTTTCGTCGCGGTTATCTGTTGCTGTTGTGCGCTGTGGTCTTGCTGCCCATGCCGCGCAGCGCCTACGCCTTAGGCTGGGATGATCTGTGGCAACGTCCCGATCAACGCGGCGCACAGGCGCTGGCGGCCCAGCAAGCACAGCAGGCGGCCAAGCTGTTCACGGATCCCCAGTGGCGGGCTGCTGCCCACTACCGGGCCGGCGATTACCAGGCGGTGCTCAAGGATCTCGCAAAACAACCCGGCGCCGCCGCTGCTTACAATCGCGGCAACGCCCTGGCGCACCTGGGCATGTATCAACAGGCCTTGAATGCCTATGATGAAGCCTTGAAAACCGATCCCGACTTCAAGGACGCCGCCTACAATCGCGACCTGGTGAGAAAGTGGTTGCAGCCGCCGCAGAGTAAAAATAAATCCGCCGGCAAGGATCAACAGCAGCAGGGACAAAAGCAGCAGGGCGGCACGCCAGCCGGGAAACAAGCAGGCCAACAGCAGGCGAAGTCCCAGGGCAAGCAAGCGCAAGCTCAGGGGCAGCAGGCGAAGAATGCCCAGGGCAAGGATCAAGCCGCGAACCCCGCTCAGTCTCACAACGCCGGTAACAAACTCGATTCTCCCGCCGCGCAGCAACAGGCCGGCAAGCAGTCCTCCGGGCAAGATAACGGTGCAGCAGCCAAGGATGAGCAAGGTGCTCAACGTAATCGGCAAGGCGAGCAGGATAAGCAGACCGCCCTGAACGACACGCCGGCTCAGACAAGCGCTGAAGCTCGGCAATCGCCCAACGAATCCGAACAGGCCACCGCGCAGTGGTTGCGGCGTATCCCCGACGATCCGGGCGGCTTGTGGCGCCGCAAATTTCAGTATCAATACAAACGCGAGTATCAATCACAGCAAGGCGAGGCGAAACCATGGTGATGAGCAAGCTGACGCGAGCCACGAACTGGGTGATCGTGATGTTATGCGCATTGGGTCCGCTGCCGGCATGGGCCACAATTCAGGCCTATGTGGATCGCAACCCGGTGGCGGAGGATGAATCCTTTACCTTGACGCTGGAGAGCAGCAGCGATGTGGATGGCAGTCCAGACCTGTCGCCCTTGCGCCTGAATTTCGATGTACAGGGACAGGGTAAGAGCAGCAGTCTTAGCATCATTAACGGTTCGGTTACCCGCAAGATCCAGTGGCAGATCAGCCTGATGGCGAAACACAGCGGTCAATTGCAGATACCGCCCATCAGTGTCGGCAGTGAACAGACCCAGCCCCTGACCGTGACCGTTACGCCGGCGAGTCAGGCTCAGGCCGCACCGGGGAGTGGCGATCTGTTTCTGGAGGTTAAGGTCGCGCCGCGTACCGCCTATGTGCAGCAGCAGGTGATTTACACCGTGCGCCTTTATCGCGCAGTGAATCTGGCCAACGGCTCCACCTTGTCGGCGCCGACGCTGCCCAGTGGCGACGCCGTGGTGGAGAAGCTGGGAAAGGACAAGGACTTTGAAACCCTGCGCAACGGTATGCGCTATGAGGTCATCGAGCGCAGCTACGCCATCTATCCGCAGAAGAGCGGCAGCCTGGACATCGCGCCGTTGGTCTTCGACGGCGATATCGTCCAAGGCGGCGGCGGAGGTGGATTGTTCGGTTTCGACCCCTTCAATCAAAGCACCCGCCACAAGCGACTGCGTTCCCAGGCCGAGCAAATCGACGTTAAACCCATACCCGCCGCCTTTCACGGCAGCCAATGGTTGCCGGCGCGCAGTCTGGAGCTGGACGAGAACTGGTCGCCGGATCCGCCTAAATTCATGGTTGGCCAGGCGGTGACCCGTACCATCGCCGTCATGGCCGACGGCCTGACCGCCTCGCAACTGCCGGCGTTTGACGGCGGCGCCATCAGCGGCCTCAAACAGTATCCGGATCAACCGGCCTTGAAAGATACCCGGGACAGTGCAGGCGTGACCGGCTTGCGCACCGAAAAGATCGCCTACATTCCCACCCAAGCGGGCAGCGTTACCTTGCCGGCCATCAAGATCGCGTGGTGGAATACCGCCGCGGATAGAATGGAAGTGGCGAGTTTGCCATCCCGCACTTTCACCGTGTTGCCCGCAGCGGCGGGCAGCAACGCGACTCCGCCGCCCGTGCCTATGGTGAACACCCCTGCGCCAGCGCAACAAGCGCCACAGGCGGTTACGGCGCCAGCGCCGCATTCCGCCGCCGGGTCCTGGCCTTGGATTGCGCTGGTGCTCGGCCTCGGCTGGCTGGTGACGGTACTTGCCTGGTGGTGGCGGGCGCGGCGCGGCGCGGTGTCCAGCGTGCCGGCACAGTCCGAGGAAGAAGATTCCTTGCGGCGCCTGGAAAAGGCGCTGCAGGCAAGCTGTCTCGCCAACGACGCCGCCCGGACCAAGGGAGCGGTGCTAGCCTGGGCGCGGCGCCGCTGGCCCGAACATCCGCCCATCAGCCTCACCGCAGTGGCGCGGCGCTGCCCGAGCCCCTTGTCCGCTGCCTTGGTGGAATTGGATCGCGCACTCTATGCGCAAACGGCGGCAGCGTGGCGGGGACAGGACTTGTGGCAACAATTCACAGCACATAAGGTCGGACAATCGCATAAGCCCGAAGATCAAGACGTCGGTCTCGAACCGCTGTATCGCAGCCGGTGATCGGAAAGAATACGGTACCAAGAACAGATTCCGTGTAGGGGATTGCGTAGAGGTTTATGCTCACCGGCTTGTCGCGCTTATAGGGTCGCCAATACCATCAACAGCGCGACCCATAACGCGCCCGCACTCAGGATCAATACCGCCGCCGCTGCGCAATCCTTGACGATCTTGATGCGCGGATGCTGCTCCGGGTGCAGATGGTCGGCCAAATGTTCCAAGGCGGTATTGATGAGCTCTGCAGCGATAACCAGACTCACCATGACGCCGCATAAGGCCCACCATAACAATGCCGGTCTCAGGATCAGTAACACCACCAGCAACGGTACAGTCAGCCAGATGTGACTGCGCAGACTGGCTTCACTGCGCCAGGCGCTGCGTATTCCCGACCAGGCAAAGTTCAAGCGATTTATAAAAGCGCGATTTTTCAAGTCAGGGATTCTCCGTTGCGACCTTGTCACGCATCAACACCACCGCGCCATTCCATGGCATGTCGCGTTCGCTCGGGCGGTGCACGATTTTCCAGTCCATCCCGCTCAATGTAGTCTGCAACAGGCGCAATGGTGTATCAAAATCGCTGCCGGTGATGGGGACGGTCAGCCACGGTATATGGGTACTGGCATGAACCAGGGTGACGGTGCCGACCCATAGTGGGTTCTCCGGTTCGTGCAATACAAAATTCGCCGACCACAGGCGTAGTACTGCCGCTTGTTGCGGATTCGCTGTCGTGTGCATCAGCCGCAAAACGTCGAAACGACCGTCATGCGCCTGGGGCAGCAGCGGCAAATCACGCAAGGGTGGTGCCGGGCGCAGCCATTGCAGAATGTTGCGGCCGGTAAGCGGCGGCGGGCTCTGCCAGCCGTTTGCGGTTAATTGCGTTATCAATTGCGTCAACGGGCCGCCCCACTGCACGGTGAGGGGTTGTTTGCCCCGGCCTTCGAGATCGATGCGATAAGGCGGCAGGTCCTGCCATGCCGAATGCCACCAAGCCGTTGTGTCTAGGGGGACGATGGTGCGATGCGGGCCGAGGCGCACCACATCGCGCTCATAGTGCAGGCTGGTTTGCACGGCGGTGGCGCTCAGCAGGGTGAGGATGGCGACGGCGGTCAAGCGGTGCGGTGCTACGGGCACGGCGGCATGCAGGCGGTAGGCGGCACCCAGGATGATGAGCCACAGTAATGCCAGCAAGGCGCCTGCCGCCACTTGCGAGAGCCAAACCGCGCCCAGGTATAACTGCGAGAGCATGATGGCCGCCATGAGCGTGCCCACCGCGGCATAGGGCACCCAGCGGCGCACACCGTGCAGACCTTGGGTCACCATCACCGCGAGCAATCCGTAGAGCACGGTGCTCATCACCACCGGGCCGCTGGCCCAGGTGGCGCCCAGGTTGTCCAAGGGGGCGTCGCGACTCCAATCAAGGGCGATGGTGAGTATGAAGGCAAAGGCAGCGGCGCTGATGCAGTGGATGACCGCCAGCCACACCCGCTGCCAGGCCAGCCAGGCGATGACGACGACGGCGATGCTGAGCAATACCGTACTGCTGCCCAGCTCGGTGAAGAAGACCATCAGGCGATCCGCCCAGGGAACGCGCAGCCCTTGCAGCAAGTGGAATATGGCTTTGTTGTCCAAGGTCAGGGTCGGGCCGAACAGGGCATGACCCACGGTGATCAGTAACAAGGCGCTGCCGATCAGCAGGGTCCCAAGGATGACCAGGCCGCGTACTTCCGATTGTTGCGGGTCCAGCACCGAGGTGACGATGGGGCCGGCGTAACGATGGGCGGCCCCCCAGTTGAGCAAGCGTTCCAAGATCTGGGTGGCGCGGGGCTGCAGAAACAGGTAGATGCGGTAGACCAGCCAGGCTGAGAACCACAGAATCACCAATACCATCAGCGCCATTACCGTGAGCCGCGAGGCGATTTCCGAAGCCAGCCCCAGCGAGGCGCCGAACACCACGCCGGGGAGGGTGTAGGCGGGCGCCCAGGCGATGGCCGAAAGTACATTGACGATGATGAAGCGGGAGGGGGGCATGCCCAGCATGCCGGCCACGGCGGGAATGATCGGCCGTACCGGTCCGACGAAGCGCCCGAATAACACGCTCTTGCCGCCATGCCGCTGAAAAAATTGTTCGCCGCGGGTCATCAGGGCGGGATAACGGCGGATCGGCCAGACGTCCCTGAGCCTATCCTGATAATGATGCCCCAACCAGTAGCTGAGACTGTCCCCGGCGACGGCGCCGGCGGCGGCCCACGCCAGGGTGACCCACAGATTGAGGGCGCCCATGGCCACCAGGGTGCCGATGCCGAACATCATGGCTACCCCGGGTACGAACAGGCCGACCACCACCAAGGACTCGCTGAAGGAGATGATAAATACCGCCAGGCCCGCCCAGGTGGGATGAGCGGTGATCCAGTTGAAGAAGGGTTGAAAGGTGGCGAGATCCATAGGGCCCGAATCAGGTGACAATATTTAGTGCGGCGCCGTGTCGGGAAGCAGGCGAACCAGGCTTATCCCGTTTTTTTGATACAACACTTCCACCTTGCCAAGTTGCGATAAATAGATGGACTTGGTCAATACCACGTCACCGGGCCGGGGATCGCGCTTTTCCACCAGGCGCTCGCTGTACACATCGAAGCTGGGGGTATTGAGGCGCCACATGACCACGCTGTAATCGTGCTGCTTGGCGAACAATGCCGCCTCCTTGATGGGAGCCTGTTGCATGGCGCCGGCCACCGGCATGACGAAGGCCGAGAAACCCAGCACCGTAAGCAGTCCGCTGGCATACAGTTTGGATAGCTTGGGGAGACGGCTATCGATCATGAAATAAACGGTCACGGCGACGGCGGCCAGGAAGAACCAGCGATATCCCGCGGTGAAATATTCGGTGTAGTGCGCCAGCATGTCGTGGACATAGGCGTCGCGGAGGGTGGGCAGGGCGAAACCGATCACTTCCGGCAATGACAGCAGGGCCAAGAACAGCAATAACGGCGGTAACAGCAGCCATCCCCTTCCCGGTAAGTGCTCAATGGATAAGGCCATGAGGATGAACAAGCCGCCGTAACCGTAGACGATGTAGTGGGGTAATTTAGTGCCCGAAAAGGAAAAGAATATAAAGACAAAGCCAAACCACAGAAGCGCATAACGACCGAGGTCGTCCTGCCACAGGCCTTTGACCCGGGACAAGGTGGTGAGCAGCACGCTGGTATAGGGCAACACGCCGAGCAACACCACCGGGAAATAGTAGAGCATACTGCCGCTATGGCCTTCCATGGCGTCCTGGAAACGGTCGATGTTGTGCTTCAGAAAAAAACCATCGATAAAGGCTTCACCCTGGTGTAGATACTGGGCGATGTACCAGGGCAGCGCGACGGCGAGAAAGATCGCGATGCCGATGGGATTGAAGGCGCTGCTCAGCCAGGCGCGCAACTCCCTTTTGCTGAGATAGAACATGAAGGTGGTTGCGGCGGGAATCACCACCGCCACCGGCCCTTTGGTGAGAAAACCCAGACCCATCAGCAAAAAACTGGCGTACAGCCAGGGCCGGCGGCGGGTGTGTTGAAACAGATAGGCCGTGAGCATGGCGGTGGTGATGAATAAATTGAGCACCGCATCCGCAGTGGCGGCCTTGGCTATGATGGGGATCTCCAGAGAGGTCGCCATGGCGATGGCGGCGAACAGGGCAATGCGCTCTGGTTTCAGAGTGCGCATGAAGGCATAGACGGCCGCCACCCACAGACTGGCCGCCAGCGCCGAGGGCAGACGCAGGGCGAATTCGCTGAACCCGAATAGGGTAACGCTCGCCGCCTGCAGCCAATGGATGAAGACCGGTTTGTCGAAACGCGGCACACCGTTGAGATAGGGCGAGATGAAGTCGCCGCGCAGCAACATTTCGCGGGTCGCCTCGCTGAAGGCGCCTTCGTCGAGGTCGAATAGCGGGATGGCGTGGAGGTTATAGAAAAACCCCACGACAATCGCCAGGAGTAGTGTTACGCGCAGCCAGAGGTGGGATTGCATCATTTTTTAATAGCAGCCAATTATTCCTTAGCCGCAACGCGTTGCGGGGTCCGTCGGGTTCGGCGTACGGGATCGAATAGCAGTCGCCTCGACCATTATAACAGGCTGAGTAAAAGGTGTTTTTGAGCAATGTCGCGACCATCCGGCTCCCCGCAGTGATCGACATTGCCTCCCTGCTGCTCTGCTGTGCTATGCTCATTTTACCCATGAAGTTATTCGCTCAAGGAATGGGAGGTGAACCATGTCTATCGGTGATTTCTGTAATCGCGATGTGGTGGTGATTGAAAAGGATGCCTCCGTTCAAGAGGCGGCGCGTCTCATGCGCCAGTATCACGTGGGCGCCCTGGTGGTATGCGATGAACGGGAAGGGCGGCGCGTACCGCTGGGCTTGGTTACCGACCGGGACATCGTCGTCGAGGTCTTGGGCGAGGCTGTGGAGATCGGCAGCGTGATGGTGGGTGATATCATGGGCGCCAAGCTGCTGACCGCCCGGGAAAGCGACGAATTGTGGGAAACCCTGCAGCGCATGCGTCAGGCCGGTGTGCGGCGCTTGCCGGTGGTGGACGAATTAGGTTCGTTACAGGGCATAGTGACCATGGACGATGTGGTCGAGTTGCTTGCCGATGAATTGGCCCAGCTGGCCAAGTTGGTGGCACGGGAACAGACGGTGGAAAAATCCCGGCGTTCCCATCAGTAGTATCCGATTTTTCCAAACGACGATCACGAAGCGACTACTCTCCATGTCTGAACATGCGGTCAAGGACATTCACGCCGAAAACAAGATGTTGCGGCGGCGCCTGGAGGATTACCTCGCGCAGGCACACAAGAATGAGTCCAAGATGCGGCGCTTTCAGTCCCATGCCCTGCGCCTCATCGGTCTCAATTCTTTATTTGAGCTGATCCAGGATATCCTTTATCCCAATCCCACGGTGTTCAATTGGGATGTAGTGACCTTGCTGTTGCTCGATCCCGAGTACGAGGTGCGACGGATCTTAAAGGAGGAAGGCGTAGAATTGCGCGACCATGCCGGTCTACTGTTCGCCACCCACGACGATGACCTCGATGGCTTGTTTCCCACTTCATTATTCCCCTTGTTAGGGCCTTACAAGGCCAGGCAACACAGTCTATTATTCGCATCTACGCGCCGCTCACCCAACAGCGTCGCGCTATTACCCCTGGTGCGACACGGCCGCCTGATCGGCAGTCTCAATATCGGGAGTTATAACGCCGAGCGTTTCGTCAAAGGTGTCAGTACCGATTTCCTGGAGTACCTGGCGGCGGTCGTGGCGATTTGCATCGAAAACGCCACCAACCTGGAGCGCCTCAAGCGGCAAGGCTTGACCGATACCCTGACCGCAATCAACAATCGCCGCTTCTTCGATCAACGCCTCAATGAAGAGTTGGAGCGCGCCGTTCGCGAAGGTATTCAGCTGACCTGCCTGTTATTGGATGTGGATTATTTTAAGCGGGTGAATGACAGCTATGGGCACCAGGTCGGCGATCATGTGCTGCGTGAAGTGGCCGCGCTGATTCGGGCGCAATTGCGCGGCAGTGATGTGCTGTCCCGCTACGGTGGGGAAGAATTCGCCGCACTGTTGTCGCGCAGCGGAACGGCCGAAGCGTGCGAAGTGGCCGAACGTATTCGTGACAGCGTCGCGTCACACTCTTTCACCACATTCGAAGGTCAGCCCTTTCGCGTCACCATCTCAATCGGCGTGGCGACGTACAATCCGCAGACATATAGCGGTGTGGGTAAATTGCCCGGGGAGATATTGGTGGGGCATGCCGACCGGGCTTTATATGCGGCCAAGTCCGGGGGCCGCGACAAAGTGATCAGTGTCGGCGAGATCATCGCCGATTAACGGCGGTGGCTATGCGTCGTCGGTGGAGGCTGAGGCGGAAAAACTGAGGGTCGCCGATTAATTCGCGCCGAAGGGGTCAATGAATTCCCGCAATGCCAGAAACAACATGGAGCTGTTTTTCATGTCCAGTGGATTGAAGCGAACGCCCATCCGGTAGTGGAGTTGCTGCGAGCCCTTGATGGATTCTGCCTCCAGGGACTGGCACCATACCACGGTCCCTTGTACGCGGACTTGGTAATCATCTTGATCGAAACCCAAAACGATGGTGCTGGCGGGTGTGAGCGCAACGGGTAATTGGATGCCGGCGCCGGAAACCGAGACATCATTCACCTTATCGAAGGGATAGCGAGTTCCATTCGCTTCGATAAAGAAGATAACTTCTTTATCGGGCGTAACGAGGGTTTTGCGTTCATTCTCCCGGCTTTCGCGTAGCATAACGGCCTCCTGTTGAAACGGGGCGGGTGTTGCATACTACCAAGTACAGGGTTGCCTGCAGTGCGGCGAATCTAGCGGCCCGGTAAAGAATCCGCTAACTGCCGGGGATTATATGTCATTATCTTGGGACTGCCTATGCTTTATGCGTGCCAATCCCCACAGGCAAATCCGATGATTTCTAGGAAAACGCCTGTTGCGGAGGCAGATCAAGCGGGCCGCAGGGGGCCACGGGCGTGCTGCGGGCCAGGGGGGCGCCCCACTGCGATTGGGCGAACCAACTGGTAATATCGTCGGCGGGCAAGGGGCGACTCAAATAGTATCCCTGAGCCTGATCGCAGCCCAGCCCCCTAAGTCGTTCTAGGGTTTCTATATTCTCCACGCCCTCCGCCACGACCTGGCAATCCAGATTATGGCCAAGGTCGATGGTGGATTGTACGATTACGGCATCATCCGGTTCTTGAATCATGTTCATGACGAAGGAGCAATCCACCTTGATCTGTGACACCGGCAACTTTTTTAGATAGACGAGGGATGAATACCCTGTTCCGAAATCATCGATGGAAAGATGGATGCCCATGTCATGAAGCCGGACCAATATTTTCAAGGCCCGTTCCGGATCGAACATGATGGCATTTTCGGTGATTTCCAGGGTGAGGCTGCCGGCCGGGACCGCCCATTTGGCGAGTAATCCGCCGAGCTTGACCGGCAATCCGGGGTCGTGAAGGTTGCGCGGCGAAAGATTGACCGCCACGTTCAGCGTATAGCCCATTTGGCGCCAGATGTGGCATTGATACAGTGCTTCATCCATTACCCAGTAGGTCAAATTGCGAATTAAGTCGCTTTGTTCTGCGAGTTGTATGAACTCCCCGGGAGAGATCAAACCATGCTCGGGGTGTTTCCAGCGCAACAGTGCTTCTACGCCCAGGGTGCGATTCATGGTCAAATCCACTTTAGGCTGATAGTGAAGAAGCAACTGTTGATTTTCTATGGCGCCGCGCAATTCGCCCAATAAGGCCAGCCGCCGTTTGTTGTAAGGATCGAGGGCGGTGGAATACACGGTCAATCCCATGCCGCGGCGTTTCGAATGGTACATGGCGACTTCGGCGCGCCGGAAAAATTCGTGTGCGGTGACGGGGTCCTCGGGATAGGAGGCGATGCCGATACTGGAATGAATATCGATCTCGATTTTGTCCAGAATGATCGCTGTTTCCAACATGCTTTGAATTTGCCGCGCCACCATGACGGCGCTGTGTCCATCCTCGCGTGACAAGATGGCGAACTCATCTCCGCCCAGCCGACTGCGGAGTTCAGCGTCGGGGCTCGCTTCTATTATGCGGGCGGCGATTTGCTGTAACAGCTCGTCACCAAAGCGGTGGCTGAGCGTGTCGTTAACTTCCTTGAACCTATCCAGATCCAAGATTAAAAGTGACCAGGCGCGGCTGTTGCCCCCGGATTCCTCGAGGATGTCCGCCAGGTACTCATGAAAGTGTTCCCGATTCAGCATGCCGGTTAGGGGGTCGTGCCGGGCCCAGTAAGACAGCTCATTCCGTTGTCGGCTAAGCTGTTTGATCATGGCGTAGGATAGCGCCAGGCCTATCCAAATGGCGATGCCGATCACGATCAAGGCCGCGGCTGCAAATTGCGTGGCGGACAAGTTTATGGCTACAACCCTATAGTTGACGGCAACGGCCAATAGGATGGATGCCATGACGACTGTCATGATCGTAAACAGGGCACGTTTCCCTGCACTCGACCGCGGTTTAGCGTTTAGATCGGTTATTGCTGCGGTCGACATTTGGACTTTCAGGATGGCTTCCGGTGTGTTAGCTCTATCGGCAATTTTAAGTGCGGCTGAAGCTGCTTGCTTTTCAGCCGCCATTACTTCGGAAAACACTTTGCGCGACCAGCCCTGTGCGGCCCTAAGATGTCGCCGCTATTAATAAAATTGGCCTAAATGCCGATAGCTATGAGATGCGGGAGTACAATGGGTAAGGATGGTTTAATTAAGCATGGCACCTGGAAATTCAGGCTTGAAATGAGCGGTGAGCGTATCGAGATGGCTAAGGAGGCAGCGACGTGAGCTTGAAGAGCTGGCTGGTTAAAAAGTTTACCGAGTGGCTGGTGCAGGAGCGCGACCGGCCGGAGATGCCCTTATGTGATTTCGCGCATCTGTCGGTGGAGATTCGCCCCTGCGACGTGCTGTTGGTGGAAGGTCGGAGCCGCGTCAGTGACATCATCAAAACCATTACCCAAACCATATGGACCCATTCCGCCCTTTACATCGGGCGCTTGCAGGACATCGACGATCCGGGATTGCGCGCCTTGATCGAGAAATTCTACCAGGGTGATCCGAGCGAACAGTTGCTTATCGAGGCATTGCTGGGGGAGGGTACGCTGATCAAGCCCTTGTCAAAATACCGCGGCGAACATATGCGCATCTGCCGTCCCAAGAGCTTGTCGCAGCAGGATGCCCGGCACATCATCGGTTATGCCGCCCATCACCTGGGCACCGATTACGATTTTCGTCAGATGGTGGATTTGGCGCGTTTCATGTATCCCTATCCCATCGTGCCGCGCCGCTGGCGCTCTACCTTATTTGAATATCACGCCGGTGTACCCACCCGTACCGTGTGTTCCTCCATGATCGCCGCGGCCTTTGCCAGCGTGAATTATCCCGTCATGCCGCTGGTGCATCGCGGCGAGGACGGCAAGCTGCAGCTCTATAAGCGCAATCCCCGCCTGTATACGCCTCGTGACTTTGATGATTCTCCCTACTTCGACATCATCAAATATCCCATCCTGGGTTTGGACGACCTTGCCCTCTACCGGCAACTACCGTGGAATAAGGACGGCGTGGTATGCAATGATGCCAACGATTGCTTCATTCCCGATCCTATGCAACCCTCCTTCAAGGAGCCGGTGGTATTGGGTAATGAGCGCATCGAGCCAAGACTGAACGAACCCCTGGACAAGGATTCAAAAAGCCTGTCGGAGATGGTGGGCTTGGATAAAGACCCCATGTTTTGGTTAGGGAAGAAAGAAGGACGGTCATGACGACAGGGACTTGGGTGTTTCTAGGCTTATTGATACTTGCGTTCTTAGCTTATTGGCGTCTGTCGCTGCGCCTCAGTGCCGTGGTCGTGGCGGTGCTGACGGTTTTGGCCACGGTATTCTTACATCTACCCCTGTTACTGCTGATAGTGGCGTGGCTGGTGAGCGCGGTGATGGTCGCATTCACCTTTACCGCCTTGCGTCGCGCCATGATCAGCGATCGGCTCTTGCCCTTGCTGCGCCGCGCCATGCCCGCCATGTCGCAAACCGAGCGCGAGGCCCTGGAGGCCGGCACCGTGTGGTGGGATGCCGAACTGTTCAGCGGCCGTCCCGCTTGGCGCAAATTACTGGAAACCCCACCCCCCCGCTTGACGGCGGATGAACAGGCCTTTATCGACGGCCCGGTGGACGAGCTGTGCCATATGCTCGATGACTGGCGTATTACCCAGGAGGATTTTGATCTGCCGCCGCAGGTGTGGGAGTTTATCAAGCACAAGGGCTTCTTCGGCATGATCATTCCCACCAGCTACGGCGGCTTGGGATTCTCGGCCTTGGCCCATTCCGCGGTAGTGATGAAGATTGCCACGCGCAGCATCACCGCGGCGGTGACGGTGATGGTGCCCAACTCCTTGGGACCCGCCGAGTTGTTGTTGCATTACGGTACCGAGGAACAAAAGGATCACTATCTCGGCCGTTTGGCGCGGGGCGAGGAATTACCGTGCTTCGCCCTCACCGGTCCGGAGGCGGGCTCCGATGCCAGCTCCATCCCCGACACCGGGATCGTCTGCCGCGGTGAATTCGCCGGCAAAGAGACCCTGGGCATTCGCCTCAATTGGGAGAAGCGTTATATCACCTTGGGGCCGGTAGCGACGGTACTGGGATTGGCCTTCAAACTTTATGATCCGGATCGTCTGCTGGGTAAGCGTCAGGAATTGGGGATCACCTGTGCCCTCATCCCCACCGATACGCCCGGCATCGAGATCGGCAACCGCCATTTTCCTCTGAATATCGCCTTTCAGAACGGTCCGAATCGCGGTCGCGATGTGTTCATTCCCATGGAGTGGATCATCGGCGGTGCCGAGCGCATCGGTCAAGGCTGGCGCATGTTGATGGAAAGTCTGGCGGCGGGACGTTCCATTTCCCTGCCGGCCTTGAGTACCGGTGCCGGCAAATTGGTGTGCCGCGCCACCGGCGGCTATGCCCGCATCCGTAAGCAATTCAAGACGCCCATCGGGCGCTTCGAGGGCGTGGAGGAAGTGCTGGCGCGTATGGCCGCCTCCACCTATATGATGGATGCTGCGCGCATCATGACCGCCGGCGCCGTGGACAGCGGCGAAAAGCCCTCGGTCATTTCGGCGATCGTGAAATATCAGCTTACGGAGCGCATGCGGCGCATCGTCAACGATGCCATGGATGTGCAGGGCGGTTCCGGTATTTGCATGGGGCCGCGCAATTTCCTGGGCCGGGCCTATCAGGCCATCCCCATCAGCATCACGGTGGAGGGCGCCAACATCCTCACGCGCAGTTTGATCATCTTCGGCCAGGGCGCGGTGCGTTGTCATCCTTATGTGTTGAAAGAAATGCAGGCGGTGGCGGAGAAAAATCCCTATGCCGCATCGCGGGATTTCGACGCCGCGCTGTTCGGTCATATCGGCTTCACCCTGAGCAATGCGGTGCGCGCCCTGTGGCTGGGTCTCAGCGGCGCGCGCTGGGCCAAAGCGCCGGTCGGCGGCGTGACGCGGCGTTATTTTCAACGACTCACCCGCATGAGCGCGGCCTTCTCCCTGGCCGCTGACCTGGCCATGCTGGTCTTGGGCGGGGCGTTGAAGCGCAAGGAAAAGCTCTCCGGGCGCTTCGCTGATGCATTGAGTCAGTTGTACCTGGCCTCGGCGGTATTGAAGCGTTACCACGATGAGGGCTGTCCCGAGGCGGATTGGCCCTTGGTGCAATGGGCCTGCGACGATGCCTTGTACAGGATTCAGGAAGCACTCGACGGATTGTTGAAAAATTTTCCGCAACGCTGGCTGGCATTCTTAGTACGAGTGCTGATATTCCCGCTCGGGAAAACCTATGCGCCGCCCAGCGATCACATCGGCCACCTGGCAGCCAAGCTGCTGCTGTCGCCTTCTGTTGCACGAGATCGACTCACCGCGGGAATGTTCGTGCCGCAGGACGCGGATGAGCCCTTGGGCCGCATCGAAGCCGCCCTGGCGCAGATCGAGCGGGCCGATGCGGTGGAAAAGGTGTTGAGCAATAGCATCAAGAACGGGCAGTTGCCCAAGGCCCCCATCGCCTCGCTGATCGATCTGGCGGTGGAGCGGGATATCATCGACCGGCATGATGCCGAACAGCTCCGCGCCGCCGAGGCATTGCGGCGTGAAGTCATTAGCGTGGATGATTTTCCCAAAGAGTATTTACAGCAGCCATTACGCAGCGGCGTTTAACGGGAGTGATCCCGCTGTCAGGAGGCGATGACATGTCAGACAAGCAAACGAGATATAAAGGGCGTCCGGTCTATGTGGTGGACGGGGCACGCACGCCGCAATTGAAGTCCAAGGGTACGCCGGGTCCGTTCGCGGCATCCGATCTGGCGGTGGGCGCGGGCCGGCCGCTGTTGCTGCGCCAGCCCTTCGACCCCGATGCCTTCGACGAAGTGATCCTCGGCTGTGTCATGCCCGGCCCCGATGAGGCCAATATCGCGAGGCTGGTGGCCTTGCGTCTGGGTTGCGATCAGCGCATCCCGGCGTGGACAGTGCAGCGCAATTGCGCCTCCGGCATGCAGGCCTTGGATTCGGCCTTTCACGATATCGCCGACGGCCGCGCCGATCTGGTGCTGGCGGGCGGGACCGAGGCCATGAGCCGTGCGCCGGTAATGTTCGGCGAGGCCATGGTGGCGTGGTTGGCGCAATGGAGCGCGGCGCGCGACATGGGGGCGCGGATGAAGGCCTTGACCAAACTGCGACTGGCCTACTTGGCGCCGGTCATCGGTCTGTTGCGCGGTCTCACCGATCCTTTGGTGGGCCTGAACATGGGTCAGACCGCGGAAAATCTCGCCTATCGCTTTCATCTCAGTCGTGAACAAATGGATGCCTTCGCCTTGGAGAGCCACCAACGCCTCGCCTTGGCCCAGGATCAAGGTCGTCTCAATGAGATCGAGGCGCTCTATGACAGTAAAGGCCATGTCTATGCCGCCGATGACGGTCTGCGCCGCGATACCGACATGGCCCGCCTTGGAAAATTAAAGCCGGTATTCGACAGAAAATTCGGCATGGTCACCGCCGGCAACAGCGCCCAGGTTACCGACGGCGCCGCCTTGCTGATCCTCGCCAGCGAAGATGCGGTCAGTCGACATCAACTCCCGGTGCTGGGCCGCTTGCTGGACAGTCAGTGGGCCGGCGTGGATCCGGCGCAGATGGGTCTGGGGCCGGCCAATGCCATGGCGCCCCTGCTGCAGCGCGGCGGCTTCCAGGTGGATGACATCGATTATTGGGAAATCAACGAGGCCTTCGCCGCCCAGGTATTGGCGGTGCTGGCCGCGTTAAACGATGAAAGCTATTGCCGTGAAGAACTGGGTTGGGACGGGGCGGTGGGCAAGATCGACCATTCGCGTCTCAACGTCGACGGAGGTGGTGTCAGCCTGGGTCACCCGGTGGGCGCCAGCGGCGCCCGCATCGTCTTGCACCTCTTACATGTATTGCAACAGCGCAACGCCCGGCGCGGTATCGCCAGTCTGTGCATCGGCGGCGGCCAGGGCGGCGCCATGCTGGTGGAAAGGGAGGTTTAAGTCATGGCTGTACTCGGTTCATATCGGAATTGGCGCCTGGAAACGGACGCCGCCCGCATCGCCTGGTTGTATGCGGACAAGGCGGACAGCAGCACTAATGTACTTTCCCGGGAGGTCCTGGAAGAGCTGTATTTCATCATCGACCGTATCACCGCCGAACGTCCCCAGGGACTGATCATTTTATCCGCCAAGAGCAACGGTTTTATCGCCGGGGCGGACGTCAAGGAATTCACCGCGATACAGGATTATGACGAAGCCTTGGAGCTGATCACGCGAGGTCAGTCCATTCTCGATCGCATCGAGAAGTTGCCGTTTCCCACGGTGGCGATGATTCATGGTTTTTGCCTGGGCGGTGGTATGGAACTGGCGCTGGCCTGTCGCTATCGGGTTGCGGAGGACGATCCCCGCACCCGTTTGGGTCTGCCCGAGGTACGCCTCGGCATTCATCCCGGATTCGGTGGCACGGTGCGTCTGCCGCCCTTGATCGGTGCGCCGCTGGCCATGGATCTGATGTTGAGCGGTCGCAGTGTCGAGGCGCGCCGGGCACAGCGCATGGGTCTGGTGGACTTCGCGGTACCGCAACGGCAATTGCGGCGTGCCGCCCTGGCGATGTTGGAAGAACAGCCCTTGGCACATCGCCCCGGTTTCGTGGCGCGCATGAGTAACGCGGCATTGGTGCGGCCGTTGCTGGCGGCGTTCATGCGCAAGAAGACCGCGGAAAAGGCGGCGCCTGCGCATTATCCCGCGCCTTTCGCGCTCATCGATCTGTGGGCCGAACACGGCGGCGACCGCGAGCGCATGATGCAGGAAGAGGGCCGGTCGGTGGCGCGACTCCTGGTCGGGGAAACGGCCCAGAATCTGGTCAGGGTCTTCACGCTCCAGGAGCAGCTCAAGTCATTGGGTCGCGGCGGTGATTTCACGCCGCGGCGCGTGCATGTCATCGGGGCCGGGGTCATGGGCGGTGATATCGCGGCATGGTGCGCATTACGCGGACTGCAGGTCACGGTTCAGGATCGCAATCACGAATCTCTGGCGCGGGTGATGAAGCGCGCCTATGGCTTATTCAAGAAAAAACTCAAGCAGCCCCGCTTGGTGCGGGCCGCCATGGACCGTTTGATTCCGGACAAGAACGGTATGGGCCTGAAACGCGCCGATGTGGTGATAGAGGCGATCTTCGAGGATATCGAAGCCAAACAAGGCTTGTATCGGGAGATCGAGCCCTTGATTCGCCCCGACGCCTTGTTGGCAACCAATACTTCCAGTATTCCGTTGGAAACCTTGAGTGAGGCCCTAGCGCGTCCCGAGCGTTTGGTGGGTGTGCACTTCTTCAATCCGGTGGCCCAGATGCAGTTGGTTGAGGTGGTGAGCAGCCCGATTACGGCGCCGGAGGTGGCCAAACAGGCCGCCGCCTTCGTACGCCGCATCGATCGCCTGCCCTTGCCGGTCAAGGGCACGCCGGGATTTTTGGTGAACCGGGTGCTGATGCCTTACCTGCTCGAGGCAGTGGCCTTGGAGTCCGAAGGCGTGCCGGCCGCGGTGATCGACCAGGCCGCTACCCAATTCGGCATGCCCATGGGCCCGATCCTGCTTGCGGATACTGTGGGTCTGGATATATGCCTTTCCGTGGCGGAGATCCTTGCCCAGCAATTGCATGGCAGCGTTCCGGAGCGCTTGCGGGAATTGGTGGCGGCGGGTCGTTTGGGACGCAAGAGCGGCCAGGGCTTCTACAGCTACAAAGGCGGCAAGCCCGATAAAGCCAAGCTCGACAAAGAGGATAAGATCGCCCCGGAGATCACGGATCGCTTGATGTTCCGCTATTTCAACGAGGCGGTAGCCTGCCTGCGGGAAGGAGTTGTGGCGGATGCCGACTTACTCGATGCCGGCATGATCTTCGGTACCGGTTTCGCGCCGTTTCGCGGCGGGCCGATGCATTATGTCGAAATGACCGGCTTACCCCACGGTCGACAGCGTCTGGAGGAGCTGGAGAATGTTTACGGCGAGCGCTTTCATCCAGATCCCGCCTGGATCGGGAAATAAGGAAGCGCTTAGGGTCTGATCGATTTAGAAGTCGGCACGGTAACCGGCGCTTATGTAGTAACCCGTGGTCTTACTCGTGGCGCCGGGCGCATCGCGGCTGGTCCAGTCACCACCCGCTTCAAACTCCAGATTGAAATACCTGCGCACCATATAGTTCACGCGTACCGAGGGTGCGGTTGTCCATTGCGTGCTGTTGTCGATAGCGAAGTGACGATGGTCGATCCGCAAACGCGGATTGATGCGTAATGCCTGGCTGACGGGGTAACGAGTATTGAGGTTCAATGAGATGGTGTCGGAAGTGCTATTGTTATCCATGCGCAGGCCTATTATGGCGATATCGCCGCTTTTAATCAGGCTACTGCCCATAAGCTGTATGGAGTAATTCCAATCCTCACCGCTCGCAGGTATGGCATCAATACCGCCGGATGCAGGGGTGCTCGACAATGTGGACAGCGTCAAGTCGCCGCTGATCTGCAGCTTGTCGTTGAGAGGATGGGCAAGACTTATCGTGTAATTATGGCTGTCTGTGCTGCGATCAAGAGCCAGTTGCCGAATCTGATCCTCGGTAAAGCGCTGCTTCAGCGCCGAGAGTGAACCGTCGAGTTGACCGATAAGGGCGTTGCGCGTCGTCAGGATCGGACTCTTGCGTTGATCAATGACGACGTTCAGGGATGAGTTGTCCGGGAACAGCCAATTTCCCAATAACAGTACCATGTTCAATGTCTGATAAGAGACATCGTAATCCGCCAGGCCCAGTGCGGAATGATTGGGTTTGAAATAGCGGACCTCGCCGCCGACGGCGCGGCGATCCAGCAGGCCCTCCGAGGTCTGTTGCACGGCGAAGGCGTTAAAATCCCAGATATTGGCATAGGTGCCGAAGTCGGCGTTAATGCCGTAGAACTGGGTTTGGGTTGAGATCCTATCGACAGTGCTGTAATCCACCGGATAACCGCTGACCAGATTGACCTTGACGAAGGGCGTGAGCTGATGACTCAGCAGCATGCCGTCAAAACGGCCCAGTACCCCGCCACGATTTTGCGACTGGCGGCCGATGCGGCCAAGGTTCTGATGGTGACGGTCGGCGGCATCGACATATAACGAAGTAATACTCAAAGGGCTGGAATTACCGAATCCGCTATTATTACTGCCGAGAAAATCATTGCGATAACCGCCGGTGAAGCGGCTGCGTATCTCATAGGTTGGTTGTGTGAGTTGTGCTATGACATCCAGGTCGGAGTCCAGTGCGGATTGATTGACGGTTGTTCCGAATCCGTCAATAGTGCTGACATCGCGGCGATAGTATTGCGAAAATCCGCCACGTACCTTCCACAGCGGGACATCTTTGCGGCGTGCCTGTTTGGGGAGTTTGTCCCTGGCCGGCGCCTGGGCGGTGAGCAGCCCCGTCAGTCGCTGACGTACACGATCGGCACCCTCGCCTTTGGGATAGAGTTTCAGGTAAGTCTCATATTCCGCCTTGGCGTGGGCCAGCTGGCCATTGCGCTCCCGGGCGAGTCCCAGGTACTCCTGGGCATCCTGCCGATAGGCATGATTCGGGTATTCCAATATTTTTGTGTATAGAGCGATCGCTTGGTTGTAATCGCCCTTGGCCATAGCCTGGCGGGCCTCTTCCATCCAGGCAGCAAGGCTCTTCGCGGAGGGCATGGAGACGGCGAGCGCGGTGCTGCCATGTTGAGCTAGCTCGATGACCAGGCGATATCCCTGATTGCCTGAGGGCGGCAAAATATAATTTTTTGCCGTCACCTTATCTTTTATATCCAATACCACCCGCAGATCATGGCCATGGCGAATGCCGCTGCGAACAGCCTGTACCGGATCTCCACCGGGTTTTATATTGGGAAGTGCCGAGGTCAAGCGCGTGTCGTTGAGATCGATCACCACCCGCGGTGGGTTGCTCAGGGTGAATACCTTATAGCTGGGCGACTTTGTCAGGTTAATTATAAAACGGGTAGAGTGAGGATCGGCGATAAATCGCGTTTCTTCCACCTTAACCTCAGCCATTACCTGTGTTGAGATCAGCAACAATAACGGGGCCGCCATACGTTTCATTACGACATCCCCGTGCGTGGTATGCCTAAACCAGAGTGCGGGCTCCGTGAAGTAACGCTGTTTGCCGCGACATGTAAGTGCGGTTTAAATGCAGGTATAAGAATAATCATGACTCGTGTGTATATGATGATAAGTAAATGCGTAGTGCTTATTATGAAGATGAAGCCGAAGTTGCCGGGCAGGTCTCTCCGGGGGCGTGAAAGGCGACACGGATGCTGCGGAAATCCGTTCCTTGCGCGACAGTAAAGCGGGCGCTGGCGCTGAACTGCAGGGTAAGGTAGGGGCCGCCGGCCATATCGCCTTCGAAAGTCACACTGTTCAGCAAAGTGGCGTCATCGACGGGAGAAAACGCCTCGCGATCCGTTAGGTCTTGCGCATCCATGGGGCCGACGGTTACCGGCTTGAGTTGGATGCGTACCTCTTGCCCTTCGGCTTGAGGGAAGTGATTCATATAGCGTATGGGAAAGCTAAACCCGATTTGCGCCACTTTGCAGGCATCGCTGCCGGTGACAGTGATATCGGATAGTATTCTCCCGCCGGTGGGTTGGGCCTTTAACGAGATCGCTAGTAACAGGGCCAAGCAGCCCGCCGCCATTCCGGCGACTACTACATTTTTCGGCATGGCGATCCATAACATTTTACTTCTCATAATCAATCCCATCTTCTGTCTGTTACTCGGTGGCAGCGCCCGCAGTCCTTATTGGTGGAGACGGATCTGCCACCATGGGCGTTAGGTACGTAGTCATTTGCATGGCAGGCGGCGCAATAGGGCGCGTATGTCGGGCTGGGCCAGGGTACAGTTTCACTGTTGGTGGTATGGCAAGAACTGCAGGTCAGAGACACGCCGTGATTGCCGGGATAGTTGCTCGAGGTGTGCACGAAGTTGAGAGTGGGCGTCCACGCCGTGGTGGTGTGGCACACGTTACACTGTTGGGTAGTGACAAAGTGGCCGGCATTTTTGCCGGTTGCAGTCGTGCCGTTGTGGCAGGTTGAGCATGAGCCAGTCACGCCCGAATGGTCGAAGCTTGCGGGCGTCCACGCCGTGGTACTGTGACAGTTACCGCAATCTGCCGTGGTGGCGATGTGAGTAGCGGGCTTGCCGGTAGCGCTGGTGCCGTTGTGGCAAGTTGAGCACGAGCCGCTCACCGCGGAATGGTCGAAATGCGCCGGTGTCCAAGCGAGGGTGCTGTGGCAGGTATCGCACTGCGCCGTGGTGATGATGTGAGTGGCGCTCTTGCCGGTGGCGGTGGTGCCGTTATGGCAGCTGCTGCACGTGCCTATGACTGCCGTGTGATCGACGACCGCATTGCTCCAGGTGGATGTCGTATGGCAGGCGTCGCAATTATTTGTGCTGTTGATATGAGTGGCGCTCTTGCCGGTGGCGGTGGTGCCGTTATGGCAGCTGCTGCACGTGCCTATGACTGCCGTGTGATCGACGACCGCATTGCTCCAGGTGGACGTCGTATGGCAGGCGTCGCAATTATTTGTGCTGTTGATATGAGTGGTGTTCTTGCCGGTGGCGGCAACGCCGTTATGGCAACTACTGCAAGTGCCTATCACCGCCGTATGATCCACGCGGCTAACCGGGCTCCAGACCCTGGTGGTGTGGCAGGCATCGCAATTGTTGGTGGTGGCGATATGCGTGGCATTCTTGCCGGTGGCGGTGGTGCCGTTGTGACAACTACTGCACGTGCCTATCACCGCCGTATGATCGACGACCGCGTTGGTCCAACCAGTCGTGGTATGGCAGGCATCGCAGTTATTGGTGCTGGCGATATGGGTGGCATTCTTGCCGGTGGCGGTGGTGCCGTTGTGACAGCTCGAGCATGTGCCGATCACCGCGGTGTGATCGACACGGCTGACCGGGCTCCAGGCGGTGGTGGTGTGGCAGGCATCGCAGCTGCTGGTGCTGGCGATATGGGTGGCGTTCTTGCCGGTGGCGGTGGTGCCGTTGTGACAGCTCGAGCAGGACCCGGTCACCGCCGAGTGGTCGAAGCGCGCCGGCGTCCAGG
>Ga0315556_1000200_pt1 | contig 35666 bp, 34 predicted proteins | sample SalMarSW160310MG_FD_202112 | JGI IMG/M metagenome (GOLD analysis project Ga0315556, IMG submission 202112) | Salt marsh sediment microbial communities from the Plum Island Ecosystem LTER, Massachusetts, United States - Salt Marsh Sediment SW1603-10 ...
CTAGAAAGCGGGTCGGGTTGGCGTATTTCTCGATCTTCATTTCGTTACCGGTCTCAATGCATATAGGCTCTCAGCGCCGCGGCGGCGGCGAAAGGTACCGTGACCAGCGCCACCAGCGCAATCGCCGCCAGGATCATCAGCGACGGGGTGGCGATGTTGACGCCGCCGGCGCCGCCGCTGGCGGCCACTCCAAAGATCACCACCGGCACATAAAGCGGCAAGATGAGCAGCGACACCAGAAGGCCGCCACGCCTGATGCCGACCGTCACCGCCGCCCCGAGGCTCGCCAGAAGCGACAGGGCCACCGACCCCAGCCCCATGGCGAGCACCAGCGGCCCGATGAGGGCTGCATCGAGGTTCAACAAGAACCCCAAAAGCGGCGCTGCGATGGCAAGCGGCAGCCCGGTGGTGAGCCAATGGGCGAGGCCCTTCATGGTCACCACGATCTCCAGCGCCGCCGGCCCCATGGTCATGAGCTCCAGCGAGCCGTCCTCGAAGTCGGCCTGGAAGATGCGGTCCGCCGACAACAGCACCGACAAGAGCAGTGCGATCCACAAGGCGCCCGGCGCGATGCGCTGCAACAACGCCTGGTCGGGGCCGACGCCGAGCGGCAACAGCACCATCACCGTGAGAAAGAAACCCAGCGCCGTGCCGGCGCCGGTGCCCTGGCGCAGCGCCAGCCTCAGGTCGCGGCGCACCAGTGCGGCCAGCACCTTCATGCCGCTTGTCTCCCGATGGCGCCGAGATCGATCTCGGTGACGGCCGCGATACCGATGTCGACGTGGGTGGAGGCGACCACGAGGCCGCCGCACTCGAACTGGCCCCTGATGAGCGCCTTGAGGCGTTCCAGCGAGGCCGTGTCGAGCCCGACGCTCGGTTCGTCCAGCAACCACACCGGCCGCGGCACCAGGGCAAGGCGCGACAGCGACAGCCGGCGCCGCTGGCCGGCCGAAAGATAGGCCGCCGAGGTGGTGCGCAAGCGCTCCAGCGCCAGCGACTCAAGTGCTGCCTCGATGTCGCCGCCGCCGAGGAAGCCTGCCCAGAAAGCGAGGTTTTCCTCCACCGTCAGCGCCGACTTCACCGCGTCCTGGTGCTGCATCAGATGGCAGTGCTGGCCAATGGTGAGATCGGCGTGTCCACCCTCCAGCCTGATGTCGCCGCCGGCCGGCTCGGCGAACCCGGCGATGAGCCGCAACAGCGAGGTCTTGCCCGAGCCGTTGGGTCCTTTCAGCAGCAGCAACTGGCCGGCCTCGAGGCTGAAGCCGAGGCCGGAGAACACCGCCCGGCCGCCGCGTTCGCAACTCAGATCTTCCGCCACCAGTTTCATGGCGCAACCGCTTACAGCATCGAGCCGCCGGCGCAAAGCCATTGTGGCGGGATGGCGCCTTGGCGTTGCCCCACACTTCTGCCGGCCAGTGAAAGGGCGGCTTCTTTCACTGCCGTACTAGTGTTACGTTGAAAGACCTTTTAGAAATGCTGCCGTATTCCCCGCCGTTGCCCAGGATCAGGAGCCGCGCATCCATGACCACCCCCTCCCTCGACAGCTTCAAGTGCCGCAAGACGCTCAAAGTCGGCAACAAGGCGTACGTCTATTATTCCCTGAAGGCGGCCGAGAAGAACGGCCTTAAAGGTATCTCCGCCCTGCCCTTCTCGCTCAAGGTCCTGCTGGAAAACCTGTTGCGCTTCGAGGACGGGCGCAGCGTCACCAAGAACGACATCAAGGAAGTGGCCAAGTGGCTGAAGAACCGCGGCAAGTCAGGGCGCGAGATCGCCTTTCGGCCGGCCCGCGTGCTGATGCAGGATTTCACCGGCGTTCCCGCCGTCGTCGATCTCGCCGCCATGCGCGATGCCATGACGGCGCTGGGGGGAGATGCCAGGAAGATCAACCCGCTGGCCCCCGTCGATCTGGTCATCGACCATTCGGTGATGGTCGACTTCTTCGGCAACTCGCGCTCCTTCAAGCTCAATGTGGGCAAGGAATACGAGCGCAACGTGGAGCGCTACACCTTTCTCAAATGGGGACAGGATGCCTTCGACAATTTCCGCGTGGTGCCGCCGGGCACCGGCATCTGCCATCAGGTGAACCTCGAATATCTCGCCCGGACGGTGTGGACCAAGAAGGAAAAGGTCGGCGCCAACGGCCGCGCCAAGACCGTTGAGACCGCCTATCCCGATACCCTGGTCGGCACCGACAGCCACACCACCATGGTGAACGGCCTGGCGGTGCTCGGCTGGGGGGTGGGCGGCATCGAGGCGGAGGCCGCCATGCTCGGCCAGCCGATCTCCATGCTCATTCCCGAGGTGGTCGGCTTCAAGCTCACCGGCAAGCTGAAGCCCGGCACCACCGCCACCGACCTGGTGCTCACCGTTACCGAGATGCTGCGCAAGATGGGCGTGGTCGGCAAGTTCGTGGAATTCTTCGGCCCCGGCCTTGCCGGCCTGTCGCTGGAAGACCGCGCCACCATCGCCAACATGGCACCCGAATATGGCGCAACCTGCGGCTTCTTCCCGGTATCGGCCGAAACGCTGCAATATCTCAACGGCACCGGGCGGGCGCCGGCGCAAGTAGCGCTAGTGGAGAAATACGCCAAAACGCAGGGCATGTTCTCGACGAGGACGACACCCGAACCGGTGTTCACCGCGACCTTGAGCCTCGATCTCGGCGACGTCGTGCCCTCGATCGCCGGTCCCAAGCGGCCGCAGGACCGGGTGCGGCTGGATCAGGCGGCGGAAAAGTTTTCGGCCGCCATGACAAGCGAGTTCAAGAAGACCGATCATGCCACCCGCTATCGCGTCAAGGATGCCAATTACGATCTCGGCAACGGCGATGTGGTGATCGCCGCCATCACATCGTGCACCAACACCTCCAACCCTTCGGTCATGGTGGCCGCCGGGCTTCTGGCCCGCAATGCCAACAAGGCCGGCCTCAAGGTGAAGCCGTGGGTCAAGACCTCGCTGGCCCCCGGCAGCCAGGTGGTGACGGAATATCTCGACTCCTCAGGGCTGCAGAAGGAACTGGACAAGCTCGGCTTCGATCTGGTGGGCTATGGCTGCACCACCTGCATCGGCAATTCCGGGCCGCTGCCGGAGGCCATCTCGGAGACCATCAGGAAAAACGACCTGGTGGGTTGCGCGGTGCTTTCGGGCAACCGCAATTTCGAGGGCCGCATCAGCCCCGATGTCAGGGCCAACTATCTCGCCTCGCCGCCGCTGGTCGTCGCCTATGCGCTGGCCGGTTCGCTCAATGTCAATATCGCCAGCGATCCTCTCGGGCACGACAAGAAGGGTAAGCCTGTCTACCTCAAGGATATCTGGCCGGCGCCCGCCGAAGTGGCCGAGACGGTGCGCAAGAACGTCACTCGCAAGGCGTTCAAGAAGCGCTACAAGGACGTCTTCGCCGGCGATGCCCAGTGGCGCAAGATCAAGGTGACCAAGGGCCTCACCTATAACTGGGACGGCAAGTCCACCTACGTCCAGAACCCGCCCTATTTCGAGGGCCTCACGATTGAGCCCAAGCCGGTTGAAGATGTGGTGGGCGCGCGGGTGCTGGGTCTGTTCGGCGACTCGATCACCACCGACCACATCTCGCCCGCCGGGTCGATCAAGGCCGATTCTCCGGCCGGGAAATACCTCACCGACCACAAGGTCGAGCGGCTCGACTTCAACTCCTACGGCTCGCGCCGCGGCAATCACGAAGTGATGATGCGCGGCACCTTCGCCAATATCCGCATCAAGAACCAGATGGTGCCCGGCACCGAGGGCGGCGTCACCGCCTACCAGCCCTCGGGCAAGGTGATGCCGATCTATGATGCCGCCATGGCCTACATGAAGAAAAAGGTGCCGCTGGTGGTGTTCGCCGGCAAGGAATACGGCACCGGGTCGTCGCGCGACTGGGCCGCCAAGGGCACGACGCTGCTCGGTGTCCGGGCGGTCATCGCCGGCTCGTTCGAGCGCATTCACCGCTCCAACCTGATCGGCATGGGCGTTTTGCCATTGCAGTTCAAGGACGCAGAGAGTTGGCAGAGCCATGGTCTCAAGGGCGATGAGACCGTCACCATCCACGGCCTCGGCGACACCCTGAAGCCGGGCGCGGCGATTTCCGTCGAGGTCACACCGTCGAGCGGCAAGCCGAAGACCATCGACGTAGTGTGCCGCATCGATACCCTCGATGAGCTCGATTACTTCAAGAACGGGGGCATTCTCGCCTATGTGCTGCGCAACCTTGCCAAGGCGGCATGAGCGTTCACCGGGCTGTCACCTGAAATTGACTCGCCGGTGATGGCAGCTTGGCGCATATAGCAGGGATGGACACGTCGCTTCTGCTTGGCCGTCTCATCAGGCATCGCATCGGCCGCCGGGCCGTACTGGCGTCGGTGGGTGCCGGCGTGCTTGCCGGCCTTGCGGGCGCCCGCGCCGGGTGGGCCGCAGGCCGTTCGCCGGTGGTGGTGGAACTGTTCACCAGCCAGGGCTGCTCATCGTGCCCGCCGGCCGATGCCTTCATGCGCGACCTTGTCAAGCAGCCGGGCCTCATCGCGGTTTCCTACAACGTCGACTATTGGGACTATCTCGGCTGGCGCGACACCTTGGGCTCACCGGTGTTCTCGCGCCGCCAGCGCGACTATGCCCAGCGGCGCGGCGACGGCAAGGTCTACACCCCGCAGATGGTGATCGACGGCCGCCGCCACGAGGTCGGATCGCGCCGGCAGGCGGTCTATGCCGCCATCGCGGAAGAAGGCGCGTTGCCTCGCGATACCACCGTGCCGATGCACGCCAGTGAGACGTCGAGCGAAATCATCATCGCTGTCGGCGGCGCACCCTCCGACCGGATCAAGCAGGAATCCACCATCTGGGTGCTGGTGGTCGAACCGCAGGTCGTCGTTCCCATCACCCGTGGCGAGAATGCCGGCAGCAAGATCACCTATACCAATGTGGTGCGCCGCATGATACCGGCCGGCATGTGGCATGGCGAAGCCATGACGCTGAAGTTGCCGAAGGCCGACCTGATGGCCGACGCAGGCGAGTTCTGCGTGGCGCTGTTGCAGGTGGGTGGCGTCGGCCCGATCATCGGCGCCACCATGTACAAGGGTTAGGGCAGCCCCGGCTCAATGCCCCTCATGGTGTCATGGAGCATGATCCGAAAAGTGTAAGCACTTTTCGGGTAGAATCATGCTCTATCTTATTGGAATCGATCAGGTTCATGACTTTGGATCGAGTCGATCCAAAGTCATCCTGATCTGGTGCTCCTTATGGTGTCATCCTCGGGCTCGACCCGAGGACCCAGAGCACACGGAATAGTCGTCAGATTCGGCCCTTGGGTCGTCGGGTCAAGCCCGACGATGACAGTTGTTTCAACCTTGCGCGAATACCCGCTCCATCAACCTGGCCACCCGGCGGGCGTGGCCTTCGCTGTCGGCGGGGGCTTCGCCTTCCAGGATATGCGCCTGATCGAGAAGCAGGTGGGCGGCATCGGCAATGTCCTCGCTGGCGCCCGCGGCCTTGGCCTGGCGGGCCAGCGCCTTGATCAGCGGATGGCCGGCGTTTACCTCCAGCACCGGGGCGCTCACCGTCACGCCGGTGTCGCGCTGACGCGACAGCAGTTTTTCCAAGGTGCGGTCGAGGCCGGCGGCGTCGGACCCGAGGCACACCGGCGATGATGTCAGGCGGGTCGACTTCACGACATCCTTGACCTCATCGCCGAGCGCCTGCTTGAGGGCGGCGAGGAGGGTGCCCAGTGCCGCGGGGTCTTCCTCGGTTTCAGGCGTCTCCACCTCGGTGGTGGCGATCTTCGCCAGATCCTCGGCGCCCTCTTCGATGGACTTGAAGGGCTTGCCATCGAAGCCGAGGGCGGTACGCACCCAGAAGCTGTCCACCGGATCGGTGAGCAGCAGCACCTCGAGATCGCGGGCGCGATAGCCCTCAAGCCGCGGGTTGCGGGCCGCCCGGGTCTCATCGTCGCCGGTGAGGTAGTAGATGGCCGTCTGGTTTTCCTTCAGGCGCCCGACATAGTCCTTGAGGCTGACGGTCTCAGCCTCCGACTTGGTGGTCCTGAAGCGCACCACCTCGAACAGCTGGTCGCGGCGCTCCATGTCCTCGTACAGGCCTTCCTTGATGACGGCGCCGAACGCCTTCCAGATGCCGGCGAAACGCTCAGGGTCGCTTTCGGCGCACTTCTTCAGTTCGGTAAGCACCCGGTTGGTCACCGCCTTGCGGATCTGGGCGACGGTCGGGTTGTGCTGGAGCATTTCGCGCGAGATGTTGAGCGGCATGTCCTGTGAATCGATCACCCCGCGCACGAAGCGCAGATAGGCCGGCAGGAGGCCGGCATCGTCGGTGATGAAGACGCGGCGCACATACAGCTTCTGACGGCCCGAGCGGGCCGGATCGAACAGATCGAAGGGCCGCTCGGCCGGCACGAACAACAGCACGGTATATTCGTTGCGGCCTTCGGCGCGATAATGGATGGTCAGGGCCGGGTCGCCGTAGAGGCCGCAGACGTGGCCGGAAAATTCCTTGTACTGCTCAGGGGTGATTTCAAACTTGGGGCGGGCCCAGATGGCGCTGGCGGAATTGATCTGGCGGCGCGTTTCGGCATCGCCGGCCAGCATGATCGGATGCGCCACATGGTCGGAATAAGCCTTGACGATCGACTCGATGCGGTTGGCGTCGAGGAACTCGCTCGCATCGTCGCGCAGATGCAGGCGAATGCGGGTGCCGGCGTCGGCTATCCCCTCGCCGTCGGAAGGCTCGACGGCGTATTCGCCAGTTCCCTCGGACGTCCACTTGTGCCAGTCGGCGGTGCCGGCCCGCCGCGAGATCACCTCCACCCGGGCGGCCACGATGAAGGCGGCATAAAAGCCGATGCCGAACTGGCCGATGAGATGCACATCACCCTTGGCCTCGGCGGCCCTGGCCATGAAGGCCTGTGAACCCGAGCGGGCGATAGTGCCGAGATTTTCGATGAGCTCGGCGCGCTCCATGCCGATGCCGTTGTCGGTGATGGTGAGGGTCTTGGCCTTTTTGTCGGTGGCGATGACGATCTCGAGGTCGCCCGCCGGAGCGGTTTCGGAGCTGGTCAGCGCCTCGTAGCGCCGCCGGTCGAGGGCATCGGAGGCATTGGAGATGAGTTCGCGCAGGAAGACATCGCGGTCAGAATAGACCGAGTGCACCATGAGATTGAGAAGCTTGGCCACCTCGGCCTGAAAGGCGAAGGTCTCACCGGTCTTTTCCGCCTTGGGTTTCCTGCTGGTTTTCGCCGCTTTTGCTGCTTTCGTCATGCCTGCCCCGTCGCGTAAAATTTCGTTGCTGAGCACGGATATGGGGCAGGAACGACGAAGGTCAAGAGCGTTGCCGAGGGCAAAGCAAGCGCGGCCGAACCCTCACTGAGGTCCGGCCGCTGATAAACCCTGTTGACGCCAACTGACTGACTAGTTCGTTTACGTGTGTGTCGGCCCGGCTTCATACGAGAAAGCTTCGGGGGGCTGGGGGGCTGAGTTTCCGAGACCTCCTCTGAAGCCGGGCCGTAGAGGCAACGATGACAATGTGCCGGGCGAATGCGGAGCGACAAAGGCCAGCTTGCGGCAAAATTGGGGCCAATTGGACCGGCGCGCGCAGTGCGGCGTCGCTTGCCAAAACGCCTGCGATGGGTCATCATTTCGGCATGGCAGTTGCAAACACAAACCCCTGCCGCGCAGGGCGTAGCGGGGGAGGCGTGAGGTGAGCGAAACCGAACCGATAGTTTCGCTTCGGCTGCACTGGTCTGGCAGTGCAGTCGAGCATGACGATGCCAGACCCGCCAGCATGGCGGCGCGACCGCAGATTTCTTTCAATCGCAAGGAACTCGGCCTCATTCTCGGCGTCTACGGCGCCAGGGTGGCGGAAGGCGAATGGCGCGATTATGCCATCGACTTCACCCGCGACCGGGCGGTGTTCTCGATCTTCCGCCGCACCAGCGAGGTGCCGCTTTATCGCATCGAGAAGAACCCCAAGCTGGCCCGCCGTCAGGGTGCCTACGCGGTGGTGGCCGCCGGCGGCACCACCTTGCGGCGCGGCCACGATCTGGCGCAGGTCCTGAAAGTCCTGATCAAGACACCGCGCCTCGTCAGCATCTGAACGGGCAGCCCAACAAAAACCCCCGGAGCCTTTGACAGCTCCGGGGACTTTTTTTTGATCTGCACCCCTGGAAGGGCGAGACTTTCAATCCTCAGTTCGAGCGCATGATGCCGAGAATGTTGAGGATGTGAATGAACAGGGTGATGAAGGCACCGTAGAGCATGAAGGCACCGAAGATCGCCTTGCCCTGGGCCACGCCGGTCGAGTCGCCCTGCACATACATCTGCTTGATCATCTGGGTCTCATAGGCCGTGACCGCGGCAAACACCACGACCACGATCATCGAGGTGATGAGGCTCATGAAGGTCGAGTGAAAGAAGATCGCGTTGGCGATGATCGCCAGGATGAGGCCGATGGAAGCCATCATGAAGAAGCCTCCGAGGCCCGACAGATCGCGCTTGGTCACGTAGCCGGCAAGGCTGGTGGCGCCGAAGGTGACGGCGGTAAGGCCGAGCGCCTGGACGATCAGGGCACCGCCGTTGATGCCCATGTAAAAGGCGATCATCGGGGCGATGAACACCCCCCACAACGCCGCGTAGCCCCAGTAGGCCGCCTGCGCCACCATGGCATTGCCCGAAAAGATCATGCGCGGTGCCATGAAGCCGAGGCCGAGGATCGCAAAGAACAGGATCCACTTGGCCGGGCCCAGCGCGATGGCGCTGAGGACGGCCGGGTTGCCGGCGACGAACAGCGTCACGATGGCCGTTACGGCCACACCGAGCGCCATGTAGTTGTAAACGCGCAGCATGTAGGACCTGAGCCCCTGGTCGATATCGACCCCGGCCCTTGCGCCTACGGCGGTGCGATATTTCAGGTCAGCCATGGATTAATGCTCCTCCGAAAGTTCCACAGGGTAATTCCTGCCCGAATATGGGCATGGCAGCCGTGCTTCGCAAGCAAAACCGCTAACAGGGTTACGGCGATTTAATCCGCCTCAGTGACCTGTCGCAGCGGCATAGCGGTTCATGGCGCGGGCCATCTTGAGGTCAAGTTCGGAGACTCCGCCGGCCGAATGGGTGGCGAGCATCACCTCTACGGTGCGGTAAACGTTGGACCATTCGGGATGATGATTCATCTTTTGGGCCAGCATCGCCACCCGCGTCATGAACGAAAACGCCTGGTTGAAGTCGGCGAACGTGAAGGTTTTGGTGATGGCGTCGCGGCCGTCGACTTCCTGCCAGCCCTCAAGCTCGGCTAATGCCGCGCGGCGTTCGCTGCCGGCAAGTTTCGCAGGCGCGCTCATTCGTCCTCCAGCAAGGCGTAATCGGCCGGGATCAGCCGCCGGTCCTCCCCCAGGCGGTAGCTCTCCTCCACCGCATAGGGCCCGCCGCCGCGCGACGGGCGCGAGGAAAACAGCACGAATCGCGCCACCTCGATGGGGCGGCTCGTATAAAGGCTGTGGGCAGAAACATAGGCCTGCACGTTCGCTGCATCGGCCGACGCGAGGCGGGCGAGGGTCACATGGGGACAATACTTGCGGCCCTCCGCAGCCAGCCCGAGGCGCTGCAACAGGCGCTCGTGAGCGGCCTGAAGACGAATGAGCTCGGGGCAAGCGGCGAGGCCGGCATAGAGCACCCGCGGCTTGCGGCCGCCGAATGCGCCCACTCCTTTCAGGCGGATGGCAAAGGCGGGAACCGACACGGTTTCCAGGCCATAGGCGATGTCATGGGCGACGCCGTCGTCGATATCGCCGATGAACCGCAGGGTGATGTGGAAGGCATCCGGCTCGATCCAGCGTGCGCCGCGAACGCCGCCGCGCATCAGAGAAAGTTCGAAGCCGACATCCCGGGGGATTTCCAGACCGGTGAAGAGGCGCGGCATGCGGACCTCCGAATCGTTGCAACACCGAACTTAGGCAGGATTTGCGGCCTGAGCAAAACCTATCTTTGCAAGGCTTTGATAAATCCGGTCACCGCCGGCAGCATCCGATCGACGATGATGTTCACCCCCTTGGCCGTGGGGTGCATGCCATCGGACTGGTTGAGCCCGGGTAGGCCCGCGACCCCGGCAAGAAAGAACGGATAAAGGGCAACATGATGGCGGGCGGCAAGGGCGGGGTAGACGGCATCGAAGCGGGCCGCATAGTCCTTGCCCATGTTGGGGGGCGCCAGCATGCCGGCCAGCATGACGGCGATGCCGCGTTTCTGAAGGCGGGTGATGATGGCATCAAGCGCGGCTTCGGTGATGGCGGGGTCGATGCCGCGCAGGGCATCGTTGGCGCCCAGTTCGACGATCACCGCCTTGATGTCGGGACTGACCACCCAGTCAAGGCGGGCCAGGCCGTCCTTGCTGGTATCGCCGGAAACCCCTGCGTTGACCACGCTAACATCAAGGCCTTGCTTCCTCAGGCCGGCTTGCAGCCGCACCGGAAAGGCCGCATCGGCCTTGAGGCCGTAGCCGGCGGTCAGGCTATCGCCCAGCACCAGCAGCTTGAGGGGCGACGCCATGCCCGGCGCCGCCGACAGGGCCAGCATCAGTGCCGCCGCCATCAGCCTGCCCCATTTCATCGCAAAGTTCCGCATGCCGTCCCTGGTGTTCACAATCGCGTGCGCCGCCGCCGCCTTCCATCCTCTGGCGACGGCCCGGCGGCTATCAATCCGTCGTTTGAGGGTCTGTTGAGAATCACGGTTGTGGTGCCGGTTTGCCAGGATTGGCACAGGTTTGCGGGGTTGAGGAGGAAGGACATGCTGGCATATTCGACGACGAAACCCCGTGAAGATGGGCCAATCCTGGCAAATCCCGAAGGGACGTGGCCCCTTTCGCTTCTGGACGTCACTTTGAGCGGCTTGAAGGGGTGGGCCCTGCGGCGCCCCTCAAAGCTAGCCAGAAACAAAATGGGCCACGCCAGCGCCGCAACCGTGATACTCAACAAGCCCTAGACTATATAGGCAAGCGCGAGCAACACCATGGATGCCCAAACCCCGCCAGCCGGCGCCAGCACCGGCATCGCTGCCATCGCCGAACTTTCCGGCGTTTCGGTGACGCTTGCCGGCAATGCCGGGGCGGTCGACATCCTCAAGGGCATCGACCTCGCCATCGCCGACGGATCGACCAATGCCATCGTCGGGCCGTCGGGTTCGGGCAAGACCACGCTGTTGATGGTGGTTGCCGGCCTCGAACGGGCCACCGCCGGGCGGGTGGTGGTCGACGGCTTCGACTATGCCGGCCTCGGCGAGGATGACCTGGCACGGGTGCGCCGCGACAGCGTCGGCATCGTGTTCCAGTCGTTCCATCTCCTCACCACCATGACGGCACTGGAAAATGTCGCCATTCCGCTGGAATTCAAGGGGGCTGCCGAGCCCCGGACGCGGGCCCGCGCACAACTCGAACGGGTCGGCCTCGGGCACCGCCTCAACCACTATCCGGGCGAGCTGTCGGGCGGCGAGCAGCAACGCGTCGCCATTGCGCGGGTGCTGGCGGCGGGGGTGCGCCTCATTCTCGCCGATGAGCCAACCGGCAATCTCGACCAGCACACCGGCACTGAGATCATGGACTTGTTGTTCGATCTCAACCGTTCGGATGGCGTGACCCTGCTTCTGGTGACCCACGATACCAGGCTGGCGGCGCGCTGCGGCCGGGTCATCACCTTGCGCGACGGCCGCATCGCCGGTCGCGGCGGCGACACGTGAGCCCGGCGCGCTCCCGCCTCGATGTGGTGCTGGCTTTCTCGCTGGCGCGGCGCGAGTTGCGCGGCGGCTATGCCGCCATGGGCATCCTGCTGTTCTGCCTCACCATGGGGGTAGCCGCGATGGCCGCCGTCGGGGCGCTGTCGACGTCGATCGCGCGCGGTCTCGACGAGCAGGGCCGGCCGCTGCTGGGCGGCGATATCGAATTTTCCCTCGTTCACCGCGAGGCCACGGCGGCTGAAATGCGGTTCCTGCGTGATGGCGGCACGGTTTCCGGGATCGCCAGCCTCAGGGGCATGGCCCGCCACGCCGACAGCCAGACGCTGGTGGAGATAAAGGCGGTCGATCATGCCTATCCGCTGTATGGCTACATGGTGCTCGATCCCGCCATGCCGATCGAAAAGGCCCTGGCGCGCGATGCCCATGACACATGGGGGGCCGCGGTCGAGCCCGGCCTGGCCAGCCGCCTCGGCCTCAAGGTGGGCGACAGGTTTCGCCTGGGATCGTTGTCGCTCGAATTGCGCAGCCTGATCGTGCACGAGCCCGACCGGGTATCGGACGGCTTCATCCTGGCGCCACGGGTGATGATCGCCCGCTCAGCGCTCGATCAAACCGGGCTGGTGCAACCGGGCAGCCTGGTGCGCTGGCGCTATCGCATCAAGATTCCAGGACCCGACAGCGGCATGCTCGAAAAGCAGATGCGGCGAGACGCCAAAAAGCAGTTCCCGGACGCCGGCTGGAGCATCCGCGGGCGCAACAACGCCGCCCCCAGCATCACCCGCTTCGTCAACCGGGTGGGCTTCTTCCTGTCGCTGGTGGCGCTCACCGCGCTGATCGTCGGCGGCGTCGGCATCGCCAACGCGGTCAAATCCTATCTGGAAGGCAAGCGCGTCAACATCGCCATCCTCAAGTGCCTGGGGGCCTCGCGCAACCTGATCTTCGTTTCTTCCCTGATGCAGGTGCTGATGGTGGCGGTGGTCGGCATCGCCCTGGGACTGGTGCTCGGCGCGGCGCTGCCGTTCGCCGCCGCCCACCTGCCGCCGGAAATCATGCCGGTGCCGGTGAGCGCCTCGATCGCCTGGGGGGCGCTGGCGGTGGCGGGGCTGTTCGGTCTTCTCACCACCCTGGCCTTTGCCCTGTGGCCGCTGGCGCGGGCGCGCGAGACGCCGGCGCGGCTATTGTTCCGGGGCTACCTGCCGGGCGCCCAGCGCATGCCGCGCGGCTTCCTGGTGGCGATCGCGGTGGCCGTCATGGCGCTGTTCGGCCTGGCGCTCCTCAATTTCTCCAACCGCTCGGTCGTCATGTGGTACGCGGGCGGCCTGGTGGCGAGTTTTGCCCTGCTGGCGATGCTGGCGCGGCTGGTGATGTACCTGGCGCGCACCCGCGTGCACCCCAAAAGCGCCCTGGCGCGGTTTGCCATCGCCAATCTCTACCGGCCGGGGGCGGCCACGCCGGCGGTGATGATCTCCATCGGCATCGCGCTGTCGCTGTTCGTGGCGCTGGGGCTGATCAACCGCAACATCCGCGATGAACTGACCTCGGCGGTGCCGGCCAAGGCGCCCTCGTTCTTCTTCATCGATGTCGGCAAGAACCAGCTTGGGCCGTTCACCGCCGACGTGGCCCACCAGCCCGGAGTCGGCGCGGTTACTTCGGCGCCGCTGCTGCGCGGCCGCATCGTCCGCGTGAACGGCATTCCTGTGTCGAAGATCAGGCCGCTCGGGGACGCAGCGTGGGCGCTTCGCGGTGACCGCGGGCTCACCTACGCGGCAAGCCTGCCGGAGGGCTCCAGGCTGGTGGACGGGAAGTGGTGGCCGGCCGGGTATGCCGGCGAACCGCTGGTCTCCATGGTGGATGAAGTCGCCAACGGCCTTGACCTCAAGGTCGGCGATACCATCACCGTCAACGTGCTGGGCCGCGAGATTACCGCCCGCATCGCCAACCTGAGGGCCGTCGACTGGCGCAGCCTGCAGATTAATTTCGTGCTGGTGTTTTCCCCCAACACGCTTGCCGCCGCGCCGCATTCTGACATCGTCACCGTTTCCATGGACCCCGGGGACGAAGAGGCGTTGATGAAAATGGTCGGCGCGCGCTATCCCACCATCACCGCCATCCGCGTCAAGGATGCGCTCGATGCTGTCAACGCCCTCATGGGCAAGTTGCTCGAAGGCCTTTCGGCCGCCAACGCGCTGACCTTGCTGATTGGCGTGGTCGTGCTGGCGGGCGCGGTGGTGACCAGCCTTGCGGCGCGCATCCGCGATGCGGTGATCCTCAAGACCTACGGTGCGACGCGCGGCCAGTTGCTGGGCGCGCTGGCCATGGAGTTCGCCTTGCTGGCGCTGGTGACGGCGGCCTTTGCCATCTTCGCCGGCGCCGCCGGGGCCTGGGTCATCGTGCGTTTCGTGCTGGAGATACCGTGGAGCTTCGATCTGACAACGGCGCTGGTGACCATCGCCATTGCCCTCATGGTGACGCTGGTGGTCGGGCTGGCCAGCACCTGGTCGGTGCTCGGCGTGCGCCCGGCCCCGTTGCTGCGGATGGCCTGAAACCTCTCAGGCCGCGGTCTGCTCCATGAAATCGGCCGGCAGCGCGGCGCGCAGTTGATCGTCATAAAAACCCGCCAGGTCGCCCAAGGCGCCGGCGCAATCGCCTTCAAAGGTCGAACCGTGCATCAGCGCCAGTTTCTTGGGGGCGAGGGCGGCCAGCTTGCGGATGTTGGGGGCGGTCGACGGGCCGAGGCTGGTAAAGCCGAACATCTTCTCCGCGGCGATCGCCGGGGTCACGATGTCCTTGCCCGTCACCGCCTTGCCGTTGCCGATCTGGGTGAAAAGGTCGCCGCAGAACAGGGTGCGGCTGTTCTCCTCGAAGATGACGCCGGCGTCCCAGCCGTGCGGCACATGGTGGGTGTCGATATAGCGGATGCGCTTGCCGCCGATGTCGAGCACCTCGCCGTCTGACAGCACTCGCGGCGGCCGGTAGGCCATGTCGGCCAGCGACACCATCGAGCCGATCTGGCCATGTGCCACTTCGGCATGCGGCGCCACCGCCAGCCATTCGTTCATGGAGCCGCATTCATCGGCCTCGTAATGGCCGAACGAGATCCAGCGCAGGCGTTCGACCGGCATCACCTTTTCCACCGCCTCGCGAATGCCGCTGAACATCTTGCGCAAGCCGGTATGGAAAAGCATCGGCTCGTCGCCATCGATGAGGAAGGCGTTGTAGGTGAAGCCGTCGGGCGGGCACATGTCGGCGACATGTGCCGAGATGCGGTAGTTGCGGTCACCGATTTCATCGATGCTTATTGTCATGGTTTATCCTCCAGAGGTTGGGTTGCGGGGTGTTCGGGGTCGCCTTGGCGGTGGGGGGAAATCCAGCTGAGGGCCAGTTCGGCGGCAAGATCGGCGGCTGCGGATGTGTCGTGTCCGAGGTTGGTGAGGGCGGTGAACATCGGTAAGTCGAAGAGCAGGGCGATGAGGTCGACAACGGACTTGTCGCCCGCCCGGTCCTGCAGCGCCAGGGCGACCATGTGGCGGCGATGGGCTTGCTCGCCGGCGACGAAAGCGCCGAGGGCGGGTACCTTTTCGACGTCGCGCCTGACATGCTCAAGCACCGGCAGGCGTTCGAAAAAGGCGAAATAGGCGCGCGCCAGGGCCCTCAGTCGGGAAGCGAAGATGGTTTCGCCGTCGAAAGCCTCCGGGCCGGGCGGGCGATAGTGTTCCTGGGTGTAGGCGCCGCAGGCCTGCACAACCTCATCCAGACCGCCGAAGTGATGATAGGCGGTGCCGACGCTGACATCGGCGCGGGCGGCGATCTGGTGCATGGTGGTCGCCGCGATGCCCTGTTCGGTGTGCAACTGGAACGTCGCCTCGACCAGCTTCTGCCGGGTCCGGGCGGCGGCGGCGGCGCGCTTGCGCATGGTGTAGGGGCGGTGGGCCATGGGGTTCGGGTAGCGGGTTCGGTTCGCCGGTCTGGCGTTTTGGGGGTTTGGGGTTTTGCGGCCTGACAGCCCGGAATTGGAGTCCGGCCTCGATGTTGCGTGTGATGCTACCTGTCAGGCGTTGGTATTTAATTGACTAATAAATTGATCAATTAAATTAATCCGACGAATCTGTCAACGGCCTTGTGGCGAGGGTCTTGTGGCGAAGTCTTGTGGCCGGTGAGTTGGGTTACTGGCAATTGCCCCTTGTCGGCCGGCGAAGCGGGTCTTGCGGGACCGCCTCAGCCCACGCCGCTTTCGTCCAGCGCGGTCTCGGCCCAGGCGGCGACCAGTTCGGGGATCTCTTCGCTCCTGAGGCGCGGCAGGCCGTCGTCAAAGCGATACCAGGACAACTGGCTCTCGACGCATTGATGCGAGGTCGGCACTACCTCTTGCGGGCAATCGAGGCTGCCGATACTGAGGTTGGTGAATTCGGGATGGGCATCGCCGATCCCCTTCCAAATCACCCGCGACCCGCACACGGCGCAAAAGCCGCGCTGGCCGAAGGGCGAGGTTCGGTAGTATGTCGGCTCATCCTTGGTGAAGCGCAGGGTTCCCGGCTCCACCAGCACGGCGATCTCGGCCGGTGCGCCTGTCGTCTTCTGGCACATGCGGCAGTGGCAGTAATAGGCATCCTTCAGATAGACCCGCGCTTCATAGCGCACCGCTCCGCACAGGCACCCGCCCGTGACGTCTTCGCTCGTGCCCGTCATGTGGTCTTTCTCCCTCATCTGGATTCGTCGCCAATGTAGCCGCTTATCCTTTGCCTTGTCGCCGGCTTCGCAGTAGTCATGACCCATGGTCGTTCTGAACAAGATTTATACCCGCACCGGCGATGACGGCACCACGGGGCTGGGAACCGGCGAGCGGGTGGAAAAGTCGCATCTGCGCATCCATGCCTATGGCACCGTCGATGAAACCAATGCTGCAATCGGGGTTGCCCGCCAGCACACCCGCGCCCTGCTTTACGCCGACCTCGACTGGCGCCTGGCGCTCATCCAGAACGACCTTTTCGACCTCGGCGCCGACCTTTGCTGTCCCGATGATGGCAGCGACCCGGGCTTTGAACCCTTGCGCATCGTCGACGAACAGGTCAGCCGCCTGGAAGCCGACATCGACGAACTGAACACCGAACTTGCACCTTTGCGCTCCTTCGTGCTGCCGGGCGGGCATCCGGCCGCCGCCCACCTGCATGTGGCGCGCACCATCGCGCGTCGCGCCGAGCGCCACATGGTGGAACTGGCCGCGCTGAAGGGCGAGCATGTCTCGCCCCAGGGGCTCAGGTATATCAATCGCCTGTCGGACTTCCTGTTCGTCGCCAGCCGCTACGTGAATGCACTGGACGGCGGCGGCGATATCATCTGGGTGCCGGGGAAGACGCGGACACCAAAGGCTTGAGGCATGTTCCTGCCGCTTTACGACAATACCCCCTTGAAGGTGATCCGCTTCCAGACGGTCACCGGGATCATCGTCGCGGCCAACGTGGCGACCTTCCTCTACACCCACTACGCGCTGGGCGGCTCAAGCGAGGTGGGGTTGGCCATGGGGCTGGGAGCGACGCCGGCGCTCATCACCGAGAGTGCCCCCCTCGATGGCGCCCGCCCCATGCTGCCCTTCATCGCCACCTTGTTCACCTACATGTTCGTGCACGCCAACTGGATGCACCTGATCGGCAACATGGCCTTCCTGTGGGTGTTCGCCGACAATATCGAGGATGCCTTCGGGCATGGCGGGTTCCTGTTTGCCTATCTTGCCTTCGGCGTCGTGGCGGGGCTGGCCTACAGCTATGCAGCACCTTATTCGCAGTCGCCGCTGATCGGTGCCTCGGGCGCGGTGGCCGGCGTCATGGGGTCCTATCTGGTGCTGTTTCCGCGCGCCCGGGTATGGATCCTTTTGTTCATGCGGCTGCCGCTGCGCATCTCGGCGGCCTGGGTGCTCATCGGGTGGTTTGCCTTGCAGTTCTTCTCGCTGTTCTTCGACAAGGGCGCCAGCCAGACAAACGTCGGCTGGTGGGCGCATATCGGCGGGTTCTCCAGTGGCCTGGCGCTCACCTGGTTGCTGCGCGGACGCCTGCGCCGGCGCCTGGCGGCGTGACTGAGCGTCGCAACTGGAACTCGAATGCCGCTCTCAAGATTGACTTGAGGTCGCCCTGTCCCTAGGTTCGCCCGCGACTTTGCCGGCATCGGGGCCCGGCAGCATATCAGTTAGCAAGAAAGTCTTTCGCCAATGAAGGTACTGGTCGCTGTCAAGCGGGTCGTCGACTATAACGTCAAGATCCGCGTCAAGGCCGACGGGTCGGGTGTCGAACTGGCCAACGTCAAGATGTCCATGAACCCGTTCGACGAGATCGGTGTGGAGGAAGCCGTGCGCCTCAAGGAGGCAGGCAAGGCAACCGAGGTAATCGCGCTCTCCGTCGGCCCGCAGCAGGCCCAGGAGACCATCCGTACCGCGCTCGCCATGGGAGCCGACCGCGGCATCCTCATCAAGCACGATACTTACGTCGAGCCGCTCGGCGTCGCCAAGCTGATGAAGGCGGTGATCGAGACCGAAAAGCCGGATCTCGTCATCCTCGGCAAGCAGGCTATCGACGATGATTGCAACCAGACCGGCCAGATGCTCTCGGCCCTGCTCGGGTGGGCGCAGGCAACCTTCGCCTCCAAGCTGGAGATCAACGGCGACAAAGCCAAGGTGACGCGTGAGATCGACGGCGGCCTGCAGACCATCGAAGTGAAGATGCCGCTCATCCTCACCACCGATCTGCGCCTCAACCAGCCGCGCTATGCCTCCCTCCCCAACATCATGAAGGCCAAGAAGAAGCCACTGGATGAAACCACGCCCGAGACCCTCGGTGTCGATGTGACGCCGCGCCTCAAGGTGGTGACTACCGCCGAGCCGCCCAAGCGGCAGGCCGGGGCGAAGGTTGCATCGGTGGCCGAACTGGTCGACAAGCTCAAAGACGAAGCAGGAGTGATCTGACCCATGAGCGTGCTCCTCATTGCCGAACACGACAATGCCAGCCTCAAGGACGCCACCCACAAGGCGTTGACCGCCGCACTGGAAATCGATGCCGATGTTCATGTGCTGGTGGCCGGCAACAACGCCAATGCCGCCGCCAAGGAGGCCGCAACCCTTGCCGGCGTCAAGAAGGTGCTGCATTGCGACAGCCCCTTGTTCGAGCGCCCGTTGGCCGAACCGATGGCAGCGCTGGTGGTCTCGCTGGCCGGCAACTACAGCCATATCGTGGCGCCTGCCACCACCAACGGCAAGAATTATAGCCCGCGCATCGCTGCTCTTCTGGACGTCATGCAGATCTCCGAGATCATCGAGGTCAAGGCGCCCGATACCTTCGTGCGCCTGATCTATGCCGGTAACGCGGTCCAGACGGTTCAGTCTGCCGAGGCCAAAAAGGTCATCACCGTGCGCACTGCCGGCTTCCAGGCCACCGGTTCAGGCGGCTCGGCGTCGATCGAGAGCGTGGCGGCGCCCGCCGATCCGGGCCTGTCGAGCTACCAGGGCGAGAACCTGTCGAAGTCCGACCGGCCGGAGCTGACCTCGGCCCGTATCGTCATTTCCGGCGGGCGCGGCATGCAGAATGGCGAGAACTTCCACATGCTGGAAAAGGTCGCCGACAAGCTGTCGGCTGCCGTCGGTGCCTCGCGCGCCGCCGTCGATGCCGGCTTCGTGCCCAACGACTACCAGGTGGGCCAGACCGGCAAGGTGGTGGCCCCCGACCTCTATATCGCGGTGGGCATTTCCGGCGCCATCCAGCATCTGGCAGGCATGAAGGATTCCAAGGTCATTGTCGCCATCAACAAGGACGAGGAGGCGCCGATCTTCCAGGTGGCCGATTACGGTCTGGTGGCCGACCTGTTCAAGGCGGTGCCTGAACTGGAGGCCGAACTCACCAAGCGCGGCTACTGAACCTTGCCCATGCAAAGCGGAATTCCATCAGCCGGAATTGCAGTTACCGCACTTGCGAAAAGACGCTTGCCGGGCGCTCGCAGGTGCGGTAGGTTCATCTGCTTGGACGATGGGTGATGGGTAAAATGACGATCCACAAAATCGGTGTGATCGGCGCCGGACAGATGGGCAACGGCATTGCCCACGTACTTGCGCTGGCCGGCTACGATGTCTTTCTCAGCGATGTTTCGCGCGAACGCGTCGAGGAAGGGCTCGCCACTATCGACGGCAATCTCTCCCGCCAGGAGCGATCCGGCCGCATCAGCGAGGATGAACGCAAGGCCGCCCTGGCGCATATCCACGTGATCGGCGGGCTTGCCGGCATGCACGATTGCGACATGGTGATCGAGTCGGCCACCGAAAACGAAGCCACCAAGCGCCAGATCTTCACCGATCTATGCCCGGTGCTGAAGCCCGAGGCGATCATCGCCACCAATACCTCGTCGATCTCCATTACCCGCCTGGCGGCGGTCACCGACCGGCCGGAACGCTTCATCGGCGTGCATTTCATGAACCCGGTGCCGCTGATGGAGCTGGTCGAGCTGATCCGCGGGATCGCCACCGATGATGCGACGTTCCATACCGTTCGCGATCTCATCGGCACCCTCGGCAAGTCGGTCGCCGTGGCCGAGGACTTCCCCGCCTTCATCGTCAACCGCATCCTGCTGCCGATGATCAACGAGGCCGTTTACACCCTCTATGAGGGAGTTGGATCGGTGGAGGCCATCGACACCGCCATGCGGCTCGGCGCCCACCACCCCATGGGGCCGCTGGAGCTTGCCGACTTCATCGGGCTGGATACCTGCCTGTCGATCATGCAGGTGCTGTACGAGGGACTTGCCGATTCGAAGTATCGGCCCTGTCCGCTGCTGGTGAAATACGTCGAGGCGGGCTGGCTCGGCCGCAAGACCAATCGCGGTTTCTACGACTATCGCGGCGAAAAGCCGGTCCCGACCCGCTAGATCAGCATGCTATTGGGAGGAATCACCCAATTGCATAAAAGCTGATCGATTCCAATATGTTGAGCATGATGTTATCCGAAAAGTGGTTTCCATTTTTCGGCATCATGCTCTAACGCCGGCCTTCTCAATCCCAAAAATCAGGTGTCATCCTCGGGCCTGACCCGAGGATCCATTTCCATGCGCTGAAACCGTGGCCCTGGGTCGCCGGGTACCCGACGATGACCCTACTGAAGAGGTGTGCCACCGGTGCTCACGATGCCCCTTCGGCGATGGCGGCACGGATGAGGCGCGCGGCGTCGGCACCATCCCACTTGGCGGGGCCGAACATGCGGCCAATCTCGCGGCCCTGACGGTCGATGAGGATGCTGGCAGGCAAGCCGATGGCCTTCAGCTTGTCGAGCGCGGTGGCGGTTGGATCGAGATAGAGGTGGAGCATCGCCGCGTTGTTTTCGAGCAGGAACTTGCCAGCGGTCGCGGCGCCCTTTCGGTCCATGCTGACCGCCACCACCTCGAAATTGTCCGATCCCAGCTTTTCCTGCAACTTGGCCAGCGCCGGCATTTCGCTGCGGCACGGCCCACACCAGGTGGCCCACAGGTTGAGCAGCACCACCCGGCCCCGCCATTCGCTCAACGAATGCTGCTTGCCGCTGCCGTCGAGGAATGAGAAATCGGCCACCTCCTTGCGGGTCTTGTGGATGACGAAGGCGGCAAGATCGCCTTCGGCATAGGAGCGGTCAACGCGGCCGTTGGCGCCAACGGGTTTGGGCGCTGTCGCGGCCTTGTCGGCACCGGCAACCGCGGCTGGCGCATTGCTGTCGCCGCTGCCGATGGCGTAAATGCCATAGACACCGGCGATCACACCGGCGATACAGCCGCAGATGATCCCCAAGGTCGAGCGGGAGAGACCGAAGATGGTAGTCTTGCTCATGGGTTCTCAAATGCGTCCAACGGCGGAACAGGTGACATGACAAACAAGATGTGGGGCGGGCGCTTTGCTGCCGGGCCGAGTGAAATCATGCAGGAGATCAATGCCTCGATCGGCTTCGATCAACGCCTTTTCGCCCAGGATATTGCCGGCTCGAAGGCCCATGCCGCAATGCTCGGGCAATGCGGCATTATCTCCCACGCCGATGCGGCGCAAATTAGTGAGGGTCTGACGCGCATTCAATCGGAAATCGCCGCAGGCCAGTTCACGTTTTCGCGCGCGCTGGAAGACATCCACATGAATATCGAGGCGCGGCTGGCCGAAATCATCGGCGAAGCGGCAGGCCGGCTGCATACCGCGCGCTCGCGCAACGACCAGGTGGCGACCGATTTCCGGCTGTATGTGCGTGATGCCATCGACACCCTGACCCAACAGATCGAGGCCTTGATGCGGGCGCTGGCGGACAAGGCCTTGGCCCACGCCGCCACCATCATGCCCGGCTTCACCCACCTGCAACCGGCCCAGCCGGTCACCTTCGGCCATCATCTGCTCGCCTATGTGGAGATGCTCGACCGCGACCGCGGGCGGCTTGGCGATGCCAGGAAGCGTCTCAATCAGTCGCCGCTGGGGGCGGCGGCGCTTGCCGGGACATCGTTTCCCATCGACCCGGCCATGACCGCCAGGGCGCTGTCGTTCGATGCCCCGATGCATAATTCGCTCGATGCGGTGGCAGACCGCGATTTCGCGCTGGAAACGCTTGCCGCCGCCGCCATCTGCGCCACCCACCTGTCGCGTTTCGCCGAGGAAATCGTCATCTGGTCGACGCCGCAGTTCGGCTTCATCACGCTTTCCGATGCCTTTTCCACCGGCTCCTCGATCATGCCGCAGAAGCGCAACCCGGACGCGGCCGAACTGGTGCGCGCCAAGCCGGGGCGCATCATCGCTGCGTTCACCGGCTTGATGATCGTCATGAAGGGGCTGCCGCTGGCCTACGGCAAGGACATGCAGGAGGATAAGGAAGCCTTGTTCGATGCCCTCGACAACCTGTCGCTGGCACTTGCCGCGATGACCGGCATGGTGGGCGACATGGTGGCCAACGAGAAGGCCATGCGGGCCGCCGCCGCCGCCGGCTATTCCACCGCCACCGACCTTGCCGACTGGCTGGTGCGGGTGCTCGGCAAACCGTTCCGCGAAGCCCATCATACCACCGGGGCCATCGTCGCCGTGGCCGAGAAGCGGGGCCTCGAACTGGCCGATCTCGATCTCGCGGCCATGCAGAAGATCGAGCCCGGCATCACCGGCGATGTGTTCAAGGTGCTCACCGTCGAGGCATCGGCCGCCTCGCGCAAGAGTTTCGGCGGCACCGCCCCCGCCAACGTCCGCCGCGAGGCAAAACGCTGGCTGAAGAAACTCGGCTGAACGCAGCGTCCAGCCAAGACGATGGATTCACCTGAGCGCTTGCGCTAAAAGGGGGCGACAATGCTTTCGGGGGCCCCATGATCCTGCGCCGCTTCGTCATTTTTGCCGTGCTGGCCGGCCTGCTGGCTGCCTGCGGCGTGCGCGGCAAACCGGAGCTGCCGCCGGGCGCCAAGAAGGAGCAGCAGAAAACCAACTCGCCGTTCATCCTTGACGGCATTCTCTGACCGTTTCCACCCGGACCCCCGACAGATGCACCATTTCGCCTACCAGAACGGCGTCCTCCACGCCGAGGATGTGGATTTGAAAGTGCTCGCCGAGGAGGTGGACACGCCGTTTTACTGTTATTCCACCGCCACGCTGGTGCGCCATTTAAAGGTGATGAAGGAGGCCTTTTCAGGCACCGACCACCAGATCTTCTATGCCATGAAGGCCAATTCCAACCAGGCCGTCATCAAGACCCTCACCGATCTCGGCGCCGGCGTCGACGTGGTCTCGGAGGGCGAACTGCGGCGCGCCCTGGCGCTCGGCCTGCCGGGCCGCAAGATCGTGTTTTCCGGGGTCGGCAAGACCGCCCGCGAGATCGCGTTGGGCCTCAAGGAGGGCATTGCCTGCTTCAATGTCGAATCCGAGCCGGAGCTCGACCTCATCGACAGTGTCGCCGGGCGGCTCGGCAGCCGCGCCGCAGTTTCCATCCGGGTCAATCCGGATGTCGATGCCGGCACCCACGAAAAGATCACCACCGGCAAGTCGGAGAACAAGTTCGGCATCTCGGCTCTGGCCGCGCGTGATGTCTATGGCCGCGCCGCCCGGCTCCCCAACATCGAAGTAACCGGCGTCGACATGCATATCGGCAGCCAGATCACCCGCATCGAACCTTTCGAGAAGGCCTTTACGCTGATGGCCGAGCTGGTGCGCTCGCTGGTGGCCGACGGTCACGACATCCGCCATGTGGACCTCGGCGGGGGGCTCGGCGTGCCGTATCGCGGCAGCAACGACATTCCCCCTTCGCCCAACGAATATGCCGCCATGGTGCGCCGGGTGCTGGGGCCGCTGGGGGTCAGGCTGATCATCGAGCCGGGCCGCATGATCGCCGGCAATGCCGGCATCCTGGTGTCGCGGGTGATCCGCGTGAAGGAGACCGAGGGCAAGCACTTCGTCATCATCGACGCGGCCATGAACGATCTCATCCGGCCCACTCTTTATGAGGCCTTCCATGATATCTGGCCGGTGAAGGAGCCGCCCGCCGGTCATGCGGTGAGGATCGCCGATGTGGTGGGGCCGGTATGCGAATCGGGTGACTACATGGCGCGTGCCCGGCCGCTGCCGCCGCTCGCGGCCGGCGATCTCATCGCCATCATGACCGCCGGTGCTTATGGCGCGGTGCAGTCAGGCACCTACAACACCCGGCCATTGATACCGGAAGTGATTGTTAACGCTGAACAATTCGCCATCGTGCGGCCACGGCCGTCATACGAGGAACTGATCGGCCTCGACCGCCTGGCGGCGTGGCAGGATCATTAACTGCTGACGGCGATGTGATGTGAAGGCGGTCATTGCTTCGCCCAAGTTTGTGCTATTCTGTGGCATAGCATGCAACGCGATCCCGAGACGATCATTGCCCGCAAGGTGTTGCTTGCCCGTCTGGCAGAAACCGCCGAGCGGGCATGGGCGGCCGGGCTGTGGCTGATCCTCACTTGCCTGGCAGGGCTCATCGTCGTGCTGTCGGGTTTTGCCGGGGCGCTGCCCGCCTGGGGCCGCTATGGCCTCGCCGCGGGCTTTGTCGTCGCGCTGGCGGCTGCCTTGAAGCCACTTTATGCCTTGCGGCTTCCGAGCCACGAGGAGGCCTTGCGGCGTATCGAGCGGGCCTCGGGGCTGCGCCACCGTCCGCTGGTTGCCCTCAGTGACGAGATTGCCGACCCCAACGCCGGACCCGATACCCGACGCCTGTGGCAAGCCCACCGGGCGCGCCTGGCGAACGGCCTCAAGCGCCTGAGCGCCGGGCGGCCGCGCTCCGAACTGCCGAGCCGCGATCCCTATGCTTTGCGCTATTCCCTGACCATTGCCCTCATCGCCGTGGTGGCGTTGGGCGGCTGGGACTGGCGCTCCCGCCTGGCGGGGAGCATCCTGCACTCCGGGCCCGCGGCAACCGCTGTTACCAGCGTCGATGCCTGGATCACCCCGCCCGCCTACACAAGGCGGCCCCCGGTGATGCTGTCGGCGGCGGCCCGCAAGGCCGATGGCGGTGACATCACGGTGCCGGAAGGCTCGGTCCTGGTGGTGCGCTTCAACGGCACCACCCGCCCCGCCCTCGTCCTCGCCAAGCCCAACGAGGACGGCACGCCGGGCGATGAACTGGCGCGGCCCGCCCTCAAGGCGACGGCGGCCCAGGGGGTGTTCGAAGCGCAAGCCGCGCTCAAACGTCCGCTCACCGTGGTTGCCAGCAATGACGGCGAGACGCTGGCCCAATGGCGTATCGCGATCATCCCCGATGCGCCGCCCGCGGCCAGTCTCACCGGTGACATCGAGGTGACGGCAACGGGGGGCTTCGCGCTGCCGTGGAAGGCTTCTGACGATTATGGCGTGGCGGGCCTGACGGCGCATTTCGCGCTGGTCGAAGAGACGACCAGGGACGGCCGGGGCAATGGTTCGCCGGGTCTCGAATACGATCCGCCGACCGGCACCGTGGCGCTGCCGCGTCTCAATCCCAGAAACGCCAAGGGTCGCGCCTTTTTCGATTTTACCGCCCACCCGTGGGCGGGGCGCAAGGTGACCGTCACCCTCGAGGCACGCGACCAGGCCGGTCAGGTGACGGTGTCCAAGCCCGTCACTTTCCGTTTGCCTGAGCGCGATTTCCACAAGCCGCTGGCCCGGGCGCTGGTCGAACAGCGCCGTGATCTGGTCGCCGATCCGGGCGCTGCGCCTGAAATCGCCAAGGTGCTGTCGGCGCTGATGCTGTGGCCGGCCGGCATTCTCGACAAGTCGGGGCTCTATCTGGCGTTGCGCGAAGTCGCCGTATCGCTCTATCGGGCCAAGGGTTCCGATGCGTTGAAGAATGTGGCCGATGGTCTGTGGCAGGTGGCCCTCATGGCCGAGGACGGCGACATGTCGGCGGCGCTGCGGGAACTCGATGCCCTGCGCAAGGAATTGCAGAAGGCATTGGCCGATGGGGCGCCGCCGGAAAAGATCGCCGAACTGATGGACAAGCTGCGCGCCGCGCTCGATCGGTATGTCGCTGCCATGAACCAGCAGATGCAGGAGGCGATGCGCAACGGCCAGCTCAATAACCAACAGCAGGTGCCCGAGGGCCAGCAGATCCAGGCGCAGGACTTGAAACGCATGCTCGATACCATCGAGAACCTGGCCCGCTCAGGGGCGCGCGATGCCGCCCAAGAAATGCTGTCGCAACTGGAGAACATCCTCAAGAACCTGCAGCCCGGCATCGGCCAGATGCAGCGCGGCCAGACCCCGCCCATGGCGCGCATGCTCGAACAACTGGGTGAGATGATGCGCCGCCAGCAACGCCTCATGGACAAGACCTTCCGTCTGCCGGACGGCGCCCAGAACGGCATGTCGATGCAGCCCGACGGACAAGAGCCCGGCGCCCGCGGCAGCAACCAGAGCCCCAGCCAGAGCCTTTCCGACCAGCAGGCCGCCCTCGGCCGGATGCTGGAGGAACTGATGCGCCAGCTTGGCCGGCAGGGCCTGCAGAGCCCACAAAGCCTCGGCCGCTCGCGGCGGTCCATGCAAGGGGCCGCCGATGCCCTGAAAGGCCAGAACCGCGGTGAAGCGCTCGGCAAGCAGGGAGAGGCGCTCGATGGCTTGCGCGAGAGTGCCCAGGCCATGGCCAAGCAGTTGATGCAGCAGGGCACCGGCAACCAGGGCAATTACGGCCGTCACGGCGAGGCGCGGGGCGATAATCGCGATCCCCTCGGCCGGCCGCTCCCGACCCATGGCGAGGATACCGGGCCGGGGCGTAACATGCTGCCCAGCGCCAGCGCCATGCAGCGCGCCAGGGAAATCCTCGATGCCCTGCGCGGCCGCGCCAGCGACCGTACCCGCTCCCGCCTCGAACTCGACTATATCGACCGCCTGCTGCAGGGCCTTTACTGAGGTCCGCCAAACTCAGTGCAGAGACGGGTGTGGTGTCATCGCCGGACTTGATCCGACGACCCAGTGCCGCACATGAGAGCCTTTGCCCACAGCCTCTGGGTCCTCGGGTCAAGCCCGAGGATGACAAAAACGAGGGATCGGCGCGAGAACTTGCCCGGGGCAGAATGGGCAGCCGGCTTTCGTACTATTTCTTCGCGATAAAGGTGCACGAAAAGGTTTCGTCGCCCGAGGTGCCCGTGACCCTCAGGCCGCCGGCGGTGCGGTACAAGGCGCCGGCAACGCGGTCATCATGGGCCTTGCCGAAGATATCGGTGAACTTGTGCAGCAAGGTCATGGTGTTACCCCTGACGCGGCCGTTCACGATGATGCCAACATCGGCGATGTTGGTCCCGGTATAGTTGCCGGTGAAGCGGTACGGCGAAGTCGGCACGATATTCCAGCCGCCGTGCCACGCGCCGGTGGAGCACTTGGCCTTCCAAGTCCAGTGGCCGGCCACGTCCCAAGCGGGCGCCGGGGCGATCGGGGCCTTCTTCGACGGCGGCGGCTTCACATAAGGGTTGGCGGCAGGCTGCGATGATTTCGGCGACCCCGCGAGCGCCGGGGCCGACAACAAAAGCCCGGCAGCCATGGCCAGCCCGGCGCCAGCGCTCGCCGCGGCTATGCGAAATTTCCGTGCTGCTTGCACGCACTCAACTCCTCAAAGGCTCCAGCCTGAGGCCATGTTGACCACATCTCAGCCGCATGGCAAGTCTTGGCCGGTTGCAGCTTTTGCCGTTTGTCCTGATGCTGGCTGGGCTGGCCGGAGTGGCCATCGAATGTGCCGGGCGGGTTCGCCCGCCATGGCGTCAACTACGGCCATATTCCGTTCATCGCCGGGACCATCGTGGTGGCGGTGGGGGGCACGTGTCGCTCAAGGCATGATGGCGAAAATGGCAACCACTTTTCGAATGACCTCACGCCCAATCAGGGATTGGTGACGTAGCCGACGAAGGGCAATTCGCGATACGCGTGCGCCATGTCCATGCCGTAGCCGACGACAAACCGGTCGGGGCATTCGAAGCCGCGGAAATCGGCATCGATGTGGCCCGCCCGGTGGCCGGGCTTGTCGAGCAGGACCGCGGTGAACACCCGCTGTGCGCCGCGCGCCGCCAACAGGTCCTTGGCGTAGGCAATGGTGCGGCCCGATTCGAGGATGTCGTCGATGAGCAGCACATCGCGGCCGGTCACGTCGGTCTCGATGTCGCGCAGCACCTCGACCCGGCCGGAAGAGACGGTGCGGTCGCGGTAACTCGCCAGCATCATGAAATCCACCTCGGGCAACAGGCCCGCCCGGTAGAAGGCACGGATAAGATCGGCGGCGAAGACGAAGCTGCCCTTGAGTATGGGCACCACCAGGAGGCGCACCGGCTTGACCGCCGCGACCTGGCGGGCAATGGCGTCGACGCGCTCAGCGATCGATTCCTCGTCGAACAGCACCTCGATTTTATGTCCATTGAGTTCGATGGCCTTCATGGCCGGGCATTTGTACCCAATTCGTCGCGGCGGGCAAACCGAATCTCGATATTTTCCGTTCCTTCCGGCGGCGCGGTGATGCGGGTGACGAAATTGGTGGTATTGCCCGCTTCCAGAAGCCGGTTGCCGATGCTGGCCAGCGTCCATGCGTAAAGCTCCTGGCCGTCGGCCGACCTGAGCACGAAGCGCATGGAAGGAACCTTGCGCGGCCTGCCCGCCACATTGACGATGTCGCCGCGGATGGCCAGCACCCTGACGCCATCCTTGTCGAAGGTCTGGTTGACGACATTGCGGATGTCGAAGCCGCGCACATTGACCGCGATGCCGGCCGCCTTGTAGAGCCGCATCATGGCCGGCGCCATGGCGACGACCCGGTCGGGCACGGCGAAAATGGCAGCAAACGGCAGCGCGCAGGCTGCTGCAAGACCAGCCCAGCCGGCAAGACGCCGCCGCCGGGCGCGTCGGCGTTCCTCGAAACGAGCCCACGCCTGGCGCGCCTCGGCGGCGATGCGCGTTACCTCGTCGTCGACCTCGCTGTGGTCCTCGATGACGGCGAGGGGGTGGTGGGCGATCTCGGTAATCTCGACGGCGCTCGATTCGATCCAGCTATGGTTGCAAGCGGCGCAGCGGATCACCGCCCCGTCCTCGGCGCCCGAGCCGGGCGGCAGATCGTAGCGTGTTGCGCAGGAAGGGCAGGCGACTATCATCGGGTCAATCGGGTTCAAGGTGATTCGCGGGGCTGATGCATCGCTGGTGTCCGGCATCTGATGGCCTTGAGATTAAGCCGCCGCATGGTTAATTCGGCGTTAAGTTGTGAGACATGGGAGCACCGGTGGTCCGTTTCGAAAAGGTGGGCTTGCGCTACGGCAAGGGGCCCGAAGTCCTGCGCGATGTCAGTTTCGAGCTGGAGCCGGGGGCGTTCCGGCTGCTCACCGGGCCATCGGGGGCGGGGAAATCGTCGCTTTTGCGCATGCTGTTCCTCGCCACCAAGCCGACGCGCGGCCTCATCAACCTGTTCGGCCGCGATGTTGCCACCCTGCCGCACCGCGACTACCCCACCCTGAGGCGCCGCATCGGCGTGGTGTTCCAGGAATTCCGGTTGATCGACCACCTCTCCACCTTCGACAACGTCGCCTTGCCGCTCAGGGTCATGGGCAAGAGCCCGTCGGCCTATCGCAACGACGTCATGGAACTGCTCAAATGGGTGGGCCTTGCCGATCATGCCGATGCCATGCCGCCGGTGTTGTCGGGCGGCGAGAAACAGCGCGTCGCCATCGCCCGCGCGGTGGTGGGCAAGCCCGATCTCTTGCTGGCGGATGAACCCACCGGCAATGTCGATCCGGTCCTGGCGCTTCGTCTGATGAAGCTGTTTGCCGAGCTCAACCGTTTCGGCACCACGGTGCTGATCGCCACCCATGACAACCAGCTCATCGAGCGCACCGGGGTGCCTGTGATGCAGCTGGACAGGGGCGAACTGAGGATGGCCGCATGAGTGCCGCGGCCGCCACCAGCGATGCCCGCCGGCGCCCCGGCGCCATCATTCCGCGCATCCAGCCGCCGCTCGGCACCTTGATGATCGCCATGACGGTGATGTGCTACCTGGCGACGCTGGCCATCGGTGCCCTCATCCTGGTCAACCGCACGGTGTCGGGCTGGACTTCCGAGCTGTCGAGCGAGGTGACGGTGCAGGTGCGGCCCATCGACGGCCGCGATGTGGAGGCCGACGTCAAGCGGGTTCGCGACATCCTCATGGCCACCAAGGGCGTCAAGGGCGTCGATGTCTATGACCGCGCCCGCTCGGCGGCACTGCTGGAGCCGTGGCTCGGCACCGGGGCGGTGATCGACGATCTGCCCATACCGCGACTGGTGACGGTGACGATCGATCAGCGCCAGCCGCCCGACTTCAAGAAGCTCGGGGCGGCGATCACCGCCGCGGTGCCGCCCGCCAGCCTCGATACCCATCGCCGCTGGCAGGCAGAGCTCACCCGCCTGGCGGCCGGCTTCCAGTGGATCGGCCTCGCCATCCTGGCGCTGACCGGCGCCGCCGCCATCCTGCTGGTGGTCAACACCACCCGCGCCGCACTCGATGCCAACCGCGACATCGTCGAGGTGCTGCATCTGGTGGGGGCGCGCGATGCCTTCATTGCCCGCCATGTGGAGCGGCGCTTCTTCCTCACCGGCCTCAGGGCGGGGCTTGTCGGTACCCTCGCCGGGCTCGGGACGTTCCTGGTCATCGCGCTGTTCGGTGGCATCGGCGCGCCGGTCGATCTCGCCCAGGCAACCCGCAGCCTGTTCTTCGGCACGCCCGAGGCTTCGCGCCTCATCTACCTCCTGGTGATGCTGGTGCCGATCATCGCCACCCTCATCTCGCTGGTCACCGCGCGCCTGTCGGTGCTCAGGATCATGCGCGAAATGAGCTAACCCCATGCTGGCCCTGCGCTCGCTCGCCTTCAACGCGATGTTCTATATCAACCTCATTGCCTTTCTGGTGGTGGGGGCGGAGTTCTATCTGACGCCGCGCAAGTGGTCGATCCGCGCCTTGCAGACCTGGGCACGGGCCAGCCAATGGTGGCTGAAGGTGCTGGCCGGCATCGCGGTCGAGGTGCGCGGGTTGGAGAACATCCCCGCCGGGCCGGTGCTGATCGCCGGCAAGCATCAGTCGCTGTTCGAAACGTTCGCCCTGCTGCCGCTGGTCGATGATCCGGCCATGGTTCTCAAGCGCGAATTGACGTGGATCCCGGTGTTCGGCTGGTTTGCACTGAAATTCCGGATGATCGCGGTGGATCGCGGCGCCGGGGCGCAGGCGTTGAGGAGCCTCATCCGCCAGGGCCAGGAAGCTATCGCCATTGGCCGCCAGGTGATCATCTTTCCCGAAGGGACAAGACGTGCGCCCGATGCGCCCCCTGACTACAAGGTCGGTGCCGGCGCGCTCTATCTGAAGCTCGGGGTGGCCTGCGTGCCGTTTGCCCTCAATTCCGGCCTTTACTGGCCGCGCCGCCGCTTCGCGCGCTTTCCCGGCACCATCATCATCGAGTTCCTCACCCCCATTGAAGCCGGCCTCGATCGCAAAACCTTTGCCGCACGCCTGGAGGCGACGGTGGAAACCGCCACTGCTCGTCTGGTCGCCGAAGGCCGCGCGGCGATGGCGCGCTAGGCGTTCCCACAGGAATTAGTGGACTTTTAAACATGTTCACTCTATGTTCCATGGGTGGAACACAGCCGGGAATTTCTTTCGCCATGACCGCCGCATCCGACAGCGCTCTCGATCCCATCGGCCATGCGATCTGGGACCTGAAATACCGCCTCAAGGATGCCGGCGGCGAACCGCGTGAGGCATCGGTCAGCGATACCTGGGCGCGGGTGGCCACGGCTGCGGCCTCGGCCGAGGCGCCGGGCGAGCAGAAGCGCTGGGCCAAGGCGTTTGCGAAAGTCCTCGGCGATTATCGCTTCCTGCCGGCCGGCCGCATCCTCGCCGGCGCCGGCACCGGACGCAACGTGACGCTGTTCAACTGCTTCGTCATGGGCGCAATCGACGATTCCATGGGCGGTATCTTCGAGAACCTCAAGGAAGCGGCCCTCACCCTGCAGCAGGGCGGCGGCATCGGCCATGACTTTTCCACGCTCCGGCCGCGCGGGGCGCCGGTCAGGGGGGTGGCCGCGGATGCCTCGGGTCCCTTAAGCTTCATGGACGTCTGGGACGCCATGTGCCGCACCATCATGTCGGCGGGCTCGCGGCGCGGCGCCATGATGGCGACGTTGTCGTGCGACCATCCCGATATCGAGGCGTTCATCGACGCCAAGCGCGATGCGGCCCGCCTGCGCATGTTCAACCTGTCGGTGCTGGTGAGCGATCGTTTCATGGCAGCTGTTGCGGCCGATGGCGACTGGCCGCTGGTGTTCGGCGGCAAGACCTACAAGACGGTGAAGGCGAAGAACCTGTGGGAACGCATCATGCGCGCCACCTACGACGTCGCCGAGCCCGGCGTCATCTTCATCGACCGCATCAACGCCCGCAACAACCTTTCCTATTGCGAGACCATCCACGCCACCAACCCGTGCGGAGAACAACCGCTGCCGCCTTATGGCGCCTGTCTTCTGGGGTCCATCAACCTCACCCGCTTCATCACCGATGCCTTCACACCAGAAGCCCGGCTCGACGATAAGGCGCTGCCTGAAACGGTGAAGACGGCAGTGCGCCTGCTGGACAACATCATCGACATTTCCCGCTACCCGCTGGAAGCGCAGGCCCATGAGGCGCGGGCCAAGCGCCGCATCGGCCTCGGCCTCACCGGTCTCGCCGATGCGCTGGCCATGCTGGGCCTTGCCTATGGCTCGCCCGAAGCGGCGGCTACGGCAGCGAAGTGGATGCACATGATCGAGGTTTCAGCTTATGAGTCGAGCATCGATCTGGCGCGCGAGAAGGGGGCGTTCCCGCTCTATGATCGCGACGCGCTTCTGGCTACCGCCGGCATTGCCCGGCTGCCCGCCCAAATCCGCGAAGGCATCGCCCGGCATGGCCTGCGCAACGGTCTTTTGACCTCGATTGCCCCGACCGGCACCATTTCGCTGTTCGCCGGCAACGTGTCGAGCGGTATCGAGCCGATATTTTCCTTCAAGTTCGACCGCCGCATCCTCAATGCCGACGGCAGCCACCGGGTGGAAACGGTGGAGGATTACGCGGTCAGGGCGTTTCATGCCCGCTTCGGTGCCGATGCGCCGCTGCCCGATACCTTCCTCGCCGCCCGCGATCTGGCGCCAGCCGATCATCTGCGTATGCAGGCGGCGGTGCAGGCCCATGTGGATTCTTCCATCTCCAAGACCATCAACTGCCCGGCCGACATTTCCTTCGAAGCCTTCCGCGCCGTCTATGAAGTGGCTTACGAACTCGGCCTCAAGGGCTGCACCACCTACCGGCCCAACGCGGTGACGGGCGCGGTGCTGGAAGCCTCGTCACCCGGCCCGCAAGAAGTGGAGATGAGCCTGCCGCTGCAGGCGCCGCCCGCACCGGCCGATGGCGTGCCCGATCGCGAGGCCGGCATCGTCTACATGAAGCAGCCGCTGGAGCGCCACCCGATCCTTCCCGGCTTCACCTACAAGCTCAAGTGGCCTGATTCCGATCATGCCATCTACATCACCATCAACGATATCGAGCAGGACGGACGCCGCCGGCCGTTCGAGATCTTCATCAACTCCAAGAACATGGAGCACTATGCCTGGACCGTGGCGCTGACGCGGATGATCTCGGCGGTGTTCCGGCGCGGCGGCGATGTGTCGTTCGTGGTCGAGGAACTCAAGGCCGTGTTCGACCCGCGCGGCGGACAGTGGATGCAGGGCCGCTACGTGCCGAGCCTTCTGGCGGCCATCGGCCAGGTGATCGAGCGCCACATGATCGATACCGGGTTCCTGCACCGCCCGGCCGCCGGCGATGACGCCCATCCTGAGCGCCGTGCCGTGGCAGTGGCCGGCGGAGCGCCGCTCGGTCAGTGCCCGAAGTGCGGCGAGGCGGCCCTCACCTACCAGGAAGGCTGCGCCACCTGCATGGCCTGCGGGTATTCCAAATGCAGCTGAGGGCGTATGTTCGCCCGTTTCAGCCCTCGCCGATCCCGTCCTGCCCGGGTCCGTCGCCATCGCCCGCGCGGCCGCAGGGTTTGGCTGTTTCCATCTTGTGCAATGCCACCACCCGGTTGATCTCGCCGCCGAGGATGAGCACCAGGGCGGCGAGGTAGACGAAGAACATCGCGGCAAAGATCCCCGACAGCCCGGCATAGGTGAGCGTGAAGGTCGACAGCGATTGCAGGTAGGCCGAATAGGCCACCGCCAGCACGATCCACACCACGACGGTGACGACCATGCCGGGCCAGATGACCGCGAGGCTGGGGCGCTTGGCCGGCAGCACCATGTGGGCCAGCGTCAGCCCGCCCGCCAGCAGTGCCAGGGCGACGGGATAACGCCATGTGTCGAAACGGATGGCGGCATTTTCAAGCCCCGGCACGTGCGCCTTGACGAAGGCGATCATCACCGGCGCCAGAACAATGAGCAGCGACAGCGCCAGCAACACGATGGCCGTGCCGATGACGAACACCACGTTCACCGCATAAAGCAACATCATCGGGCGCTCGTCCTTGAGGTCATAGGCGCGGTTGAGCCCCACCCTGACGCTGTCGACCCCGGCCATGGCGCTCCACAGCGTCACCAGCGCCGCCAGGCTCATCAGGTCGTTGCGCGGTTCGGTGAGGATGGAGCGGATTTCCGGCGCCAGCGGCTCGACGATGCCGGGCGGGGCCACCTTGAGCAGAAACTCCACCACCGAATGCGCCAGGTCGGCGCTGCCGAAGGAACCGGCAAGCGAGGTGAGGAAGATCAGGAACGGAAACGCCGAGAACACGGTGCGAAAGGCGATGTTGCCGGCCAGTGGCACCGCCTCGTCGGCAAACAGCCGCCTCACCGCCTCCAGCAGCAACAGCGCCAGGCCACCGCTGGTGTCGGGCGGTTGGCGTTCCTCGTCCCTGTCGATTGATCCTGCCATGTCGCCTCCGGTATCGATCACACCATAGGACCCGCGGTGCTGATTGTCAGGCCAGCCGAGGCGCCTTTTCCCTCGCCATGGCTCATCCGGCAGGCTAAATAGCGGCGTCCCGCCTTCACCACTCCTCCCGCCCATGTCCTCCAAGCCCTTATCCTCCAGCAGCGATCACGCCCCGGCCTGGCTTTCCTTCGCGCCGGGAGTGTTCGTCTTCCTGTGGGCCACCGGCTTCATCGGCTCGCGGCTGACGGCGCCTTATGCCGAACCCTTGAGCTTCCTTGCCTGCCGCTTCGCCATCGTCGCCGTCATCCTGGCGCTGGGCGGCATCGTCATGAAGGCGCCGTGGCCCGACCGGCGCACCGCGTTGCATGCCGCCATTGTCGGCGGCCTCATTCACGGCGGTTACTTGGGCGGGGTGTTCTGGTCGATCTGGAAAGGCATGCCGGCCGGCGTCTCGGCCCTCATCGTCGGCCTGCAACCGCTGATGACCGCCATCCTCGCCGCCCCGTTCCTGGGTGAGAAGATCACCTGGCGCCATTGGGTCGGC
>Ga0315556_1000201_pt1 | contig 35661 bp, 33 predicted proteins | sample SalMarSW160310MG_FD_202112 | JGI IMG/M metagenome (GOLD analysis project Ga0315556, IMG submission 202112) | Salt marsh sediment microbial communities from the Plum Island Ecosystem LTER, Massachusetts, United States - Salt Marsh Sediment SW1603-10 ...
TGTTCCGTTCCTGTTCAGTTCCTTCTCGCTGAAGGCTGTGGGTCGGGGCGCCTACGAAGTGGTCGAAGAGGTTCGGCGTCAGTTCCGTGAGAAGCCGGGGATCATGGAGTGGAAGGAGAAGCCGGACTACAGCCGCTGCGTCAACATCGTGACCACAGCCGCACAGAAGGAACTCCTCGGGCCGGGGATCCTCGGTATCTTCACCCCGATCCTGGTCGGTTTCTGGCTCGGTGCAGGTGCCCTGGGCGGGTTCCTCGTCGGCGCCATTCTCACCGGCCAGCTGATGGCGGTGTTCATGTCCAACACGGGTGCCATCTGGGACAACGCCAAGAAGAAGATCGAAGACGGCATGTACGGGGGCAAGGGAAGTCCCGCCCACAAGGCTGCCATCGTAGGGGACACGGTCGGGGATCCGTTGAAGGACACCGCCGGGCCCGGGATCAACCCGCTCATCAAGGTGATGAACCTGGTGGCGATTCTCGTCGCGCCGTTCGTCATCCGGGGCTACGGCTGGGAGGTTCGCGGTACGGTGATCGGTGTGGCGTTGGCGCTGCTCGCCTTCGCCATCTGGTTCAGCAAGCGGGGTGGCATTGCGTCCGAGGACACAGCGCCCGACATCATCGGTTCCGACCTCGGGTAGGCGATCACCTCAACGGACACCGCCCGCCGGTCCGGGCCCAACTAGGACAAGACTCGGCTACGGAGCCCGATCCAGAGGAACATCGCGGAGAATCCGATGAGCATGATGGGGTAGAGGGGCATGTGCGGGGCATCGGCGAATGCTGCCCGCACCCCCTTCGTTGACATTGATCAGCGGGTTGATGAGCACGATCGTCTGCGGCCAGGGCGGGTCGCCCATCTTTGCCGCGGCCAGAGCCGCTACGACCGAAGATCTCCCCTGGCGCGACCGAGAGGTTCAAGTCGTCTACCGCGCGAAAGTCGCTGCCCTCGTGGACCTTCGTCAGATCGAGGGTGTCGATGATGCTGCCGGAAGACTCGGCGCCACGCTTCGCGGGAAATCAAGGGTCCTTGTCCTCCGCCTTGGGTCGTTCAGTGTTGTGCTGAAGCCCGAGCCACAGTGTCGCCCGACTCAGGCTTGACAGGGTCGAGTATCCGGTAGGCGAGCAGCTTTATCCGGTCATTCAAGAGGAACCAGGCCAGGGCGTAGCCCCAAACAAACAGTGCCCAGCCCCAGCCGAGGGGTGTCATGAACAGTCCATATACCGCAATCAGAGTCGCCAGCGCTTGCGTTCCGAGCACCGCCAGCCACAGAATCCGCGCGGGGCGGATGGACCAGAACGGTCCGCGTGTGCGGGTGAGAAAGATTGTCAGATGACCGGCCACCGACAACTTCAAGTACATGAGCGTCTGGATTTGCGCCCGATCGAGATGAAAGACCCGCTCGCCGAGGTAGAACAGTCCGAAAGCTGCGACGACCCCAATGACGCCCAGCGCCGTGGAGATTCCCAGCACAAGGCGCATGTTCCATGACTCAGGCTCATCCTTGTAGTGAACGTTGTCATAGGCGATGGACAGGATGGCTCCGTCGTTGAGCAAAGCCAGCAGCACGATCATCACCGCGGTCACCGGATAGAAGTTGAAGACGAGGATCGCCAGCGTCATGAACAACAGCACACGCAGCGTCTCGGCGATGCGGTAGACCGCGTAGCTGTTCATCCGCTGGAAGGTCCTGCGGCTTGCCCGGATCGCGTCGATGATCACCGACAGGCCGGGCGCCATCAGCACGATCGACGCTGCGGCGCGAGCAGCGTCGGTTGCCCCCGAAACGGCGATACCGCAGTCGGCCTTCTTGAGTGCAGGGGCGTCGTTGACCCCGTCCCCTGTCATACCGACGATATGTCCGCGCTGCTGCAGGACGTCCACGATGTGAAACTTGTGCTCGGGGAACACCTGGGCGAAGCCGTCAGCCTTCTCGATGGACTCTGCCAATTGCGGCGTCTCGTGATGGTCGGTATCGCCGAAGCCACCGGCATCGAGGATGTGTGTGCCCAGCCCCAGTTTCCTGGCCGTTTCGCGGGCGATGGCCAATTGATCACCCGTCACCATCTTGACGTCTACCCCCATGTCGCGGGCGGTCGCGATGGTCGCCTTGGCCTGCTCGCGCGGCGGATCGAATAGTGGCAGCACGCCGAGAAACTGCCATTGGCCTTCTCCCTCGGCCCTGGCAACGCCCAATGAGCGAAAGCCGCGCGTGGCAAATTCGTTGACCGCGTTTTCGACGGCGGGATTGACCTGAGCTGCGTTGGCCGACAATTCCAGGATTACCTGCGGCGCACCTTTGGTCACCTTGAACTGGCTTCCGTCGGTGGCTTCCACGGTGGCTTCGGTGCGTTTGTGCACCGGGTCGAACGGCTGGAAGTGGACCACCCGGTACCCGTCCAGGGCCTTGGCATCTTTCAGAGCTCCCAGCACGGCCAGATCGATGGTGTCCTGGTCTTCCGCGCGCGAGGCAAGAGCGGCGCAGAAGATGACCTGATCGGCACGGATGCCGTCCACGCTGAATGCATCACCCAGCGTCAGCTTGTTCTGGGTCAGGGTGCCGGTCTTGTCCGCACACAGCACGTCGACGCCGGCCAGCTCCTCGATCGACGCTAGTCGGGTCACAATCGCCTCTCTCTTGGCCAGCAGGCGCGCGCCGACCGCCATGGTCACCGACAGCACCGTGGGCATCGCCACCGGTATCGCTGCCACCGTCAGCACCAGGGCGAACTGCAAAGTGGTGAGAAGGGGGTCGCCGCGGAGAAGGGCGACGGCGATGATCACCGCCACCAAAGCCACGGCGAGCATGATTAGGTAGTTGCCGATCTTCAAGACCGCGCGTTGGAAGTGGCTGACGGTGTGCGCTTCCTGGACCAGCTGAGCGGTTTTCCCGAAGTAGGTGTTCGTCCCGGTGGCGTACACCAATGCGTCTACTTCTCCCTGGCGAATGATCGACCCCGAAAACACCGCCTCGCCGGCGTTGAGTGTCGCGGGTAGCGACTCTCCTGTCAGCGCGGACTGGTCCACTTCTATCGCGTCACCCGCCAGCAGGCGCGCATCCGCGGGTACGATGTCGCCCAGACGCACACGGATGACGTCGCCCGGCACGAGTTCACGCGATTGCTGGGTGGTCCACTCCCCGTCACGTTTCACCCTGGCCATGATGGCCAGTTTCGCCTTGAGGGCTTCAATGGCGTTGCCCGCCTGGTGTTCTTCCCAGAATCCGACCACCGAGTTGGAGAAAAGCAACACGAGGATGATGAAGAAGTCCGGCCAATGCCGGGCAACCGCGGAAAGGATCACGGCCACTTCGATCATCCAAGGGATGGGACCCCAGAAGTAGGTGAGGAACTTCAGGAACGGATTGACCGTCTTCTCTTCGATCTCGTTGGGCCCGTACTGGGCCATCCGTTTCTGCGCCTCGGCTTGGCTGAGCCCGTCCGGCGACGATCCCAGCGCTTTCTCCACTTCCGGGAGGGAGAGGGATTTCAGGTCCTGTCTGGCATTGGGCTTTGATCCTGGCTCCGCTCCGGCGGCAGCAGACTGGTCGGCTGTCGAGTCGTTGCTGCGCGTCGTGTCGTCTTCGCCCATTGTTCAACAGGCCCTTCTCGTCCTGCGTTTCCGATCGGCCGGTCCCCGGAACTCTAGACGCTCTGGCCCCGCTCGATCCTTTGGAGGACGGCGATGGGTTCGTTGACGGGAGGGTGGATGTCGAAGAGGCGATGGAACCAGGTCTCGTGGTGTTGAAGCGGGTCGTCGATGCACATGGCCGCCGTCGAGTGGTTGAACTTGGCGAAGAGTCTGTCTTTCTGTTCGAGCTTGCGCAAGGCGCTGATGAGCCCGGCGGGGTTGCGGGTGAGTTCGACGAGCTGGGTTTGTAGGTCGCTGCGTTCGCGTTGGACTAGCGAGCGTCCAGACGGCTCGCATCCGATCATCCTTCACGTACTCGAGAAATCGACGCACCTCGGCAGGTGACGACGTGATCACTCGAGTCGTTGGCGTCCTCAGTGGTTCGGCGAGGTGCGCGGGATTCCGAGGGGTCATCTCCCAGCGGACGGGGTCGCGCAGGGCGGCGTGCAGCATGACGTGCACACTTCGACTTCGGGGCGAGGCCCTGGCCGTCGGCGCTCTCCTTGTGGAGCAGATCACGATAGGGCCGGTTCAGGTCGGTTTCAGCGCCTGGAGAGCGGCGAAGATGGCGATTTGTGCGAGATCCGGCGCGGTAACCGGATAGGATCGGAGTGTTCCTCAACTCGGAGTCCACACGACTTACTGGCCCGAGGATACGGTATGACATGGGTGTTCGAACGAGCCGCCGTTTGTGGCCGGCGATCACCTTGTGGTTGAGCAGACGCATCCGCCTGGTGGGTGCAGACAGAAGGGAAAAGGCCATGGGTCTTGTCGCGTTTCTTATCCTCGGTCTCATTGCCGGAGCCATCGCGAAACTGCTCCTACCCGGTGCGCAGGGTGGCGGCTTCTTCATGACGATGCTCCTCGGCGTCGTCGGCGCACTCCTGGGCGGGTGGCTGGCCAGCCTCATCTTCGACATCAGCCTCGGCGGTTTCTTCGAGATTCGTACGTGGCTGATTGCAATCGTCGGGTCGATCGTCGTGCTGGTGATCTACGGTTTCTTCGCTCGGAGCCGGCGGGCCTGACCTGCTGGGTCGCGGAGAGGGCCGGGCCGGCGCGACCCAATCACCTGATCGGCATCGAAGGCTCGTGCGCCGCGCTCCGGGCCGCTACGGCGCGCTGGTTGACCGTGATCGGATCTGCCTGCCAGGAACACTCGCCGCTTTCGGTGGCGCACTGTGATGCCCTCGCCGCGGACTGGTCACCAGAGAATCAAGAGGTCGGGTGAGACGCAACCTCCGGCGGTTGGAGTTCACCTTTCCGACGGATAGCCTGGCCTTCGCCCGGAACCGTAGGAGGAGACAGCATGGCCAAGAAATGGGGAGTATCCAAGCTCCTGCTCGCCGCAGCAGTAGTGGTATTCGTGTTAGCTGCAGTGGGTGTGGAGATCGGTGCCTTGAACCTTGTTGCCCTCGGCCTGGCCCTGGGCTTCGCCAGCTTCGTCATCTAGCGCCGATTCCGTCCGCCCGCACTCATTCACGGATCTGGAAGAAGTGCCAAGGTGCTGCGTGAGTGGCACCATCTAGCCAGAGCTGTAATCCCGGGTTGCCTCCGGGTCGCCTACCGAGAAGGGCAGCGCCAGGAGCTCATCCCACACTGCGTCGGGAATCGGCCATTGAGCCCATTCCAGGGTCTCGGCAATCCGCTCGGGCTTGCTGACGCCGCAGATCGTCGACGTCACCCGCGGATCGCGCATGGAAAACTGCAGGGCCGCCGCGCCGGTGGGGACCCCATGGCGAGCGCAGACGACCTCGATCTGTCGGATGGGGTCGAGTATCTCTTCCGATGCTTCCTGATAAACATAACGGTGGAAGGACGCCGATCCCTTGGCCAGGACGCCGCCAGAGTAGGGCGCGGCGTTCAGCACGGCGATCCCTTTCGAGTGGGCGAGGTCCATCATCGCCTCCGCATTGCGGTTGACGAGGGTGAACCGATTGTGGGTGATCAGCGCGTCGAAATCCCACTCCCGCAAGATCGGCATCATCACATCGACATTGCCGGCCGCCAATCCGACCGCATCGGCCAGCCCCTCCTCCTTCATTTTGAAGAGTTCGGCGATGGAACCTCTGGGACCGCTGACCTGTCCCATGGACCTGGCGTACTCGGGATCGTGAAGATGGAGAAGGTTGATGCGGTCAAGGCCGAGCACGCCGAGGCTCTGCTCGATCGACCGGCGCGCCCGGGCAGCATCGAACCGATCGGTCTCGGGGTCACGGTCGAGCTTGGTTGAGACGACGAAGCCATCGGACAAGCCACCGCGCTCGGCGATGACCTCGCCGATGCGCTGCTCTGAGCGGCCGGATCCGTAGTTTCGTGACGTGTCGATGAAGTTGCACGGTCCATCGAAGATCGCCCGGATCGTCTCCTTTGCACGTTCCGGACCGACGCTGTAGCCGTAGGTGCCCGGCATATCCCCTAGTGGGGAGGTTCCGAAGCAGATCTTGGCGACCGTGAGGTTCGTCCTGCCGATCCTCGACTTGTCGGTCGGGCTGGGTGTGGCCATTTGTCATCGTGTCCGTTCTAGCTCGGGAGTGCAACCTCGCTTGTCCTGCCGCGGGGCGAGTGCATGCTCGTGGCACGGTCTTGGCAGCCGCGCTCATGTGACTTCAAGATAGTCCCGGCCTACTCGTGGATAGCGCCGACCGACCCGACAAGGGGTCGGTCCCGAGGCGTAGTCTGCTGAATAGGGCTGAGTAGTGAGCACGGCAGTGAGAGGGGAGTGGCTGATGTCGAGATCCAGAGGTTCTGGTTGGGTACACGCGGGCCTGGCGTTCTGCGTGATGGTGGCCTTCGTGGCCCTTGGGGGCGCGCCCGCCCATGGCCAGACGTCCTTCACCGATGTGGATCCCAACGCGTTCTACGCCCAGGATGTCGAGTGGCTAGTGGGCCGAGGGATCACAACAGGGATCGGTCCTGGCCTCTTCGGTCCAGACCTGCCGGTGACGAGGGGGCAGGCGGTCACCTTCCTGTTCCGCTATTCGGGTTCGCCAACTGGATCGCCGGGGCACGGCTTCACGGATGTTGGATCCGGCGATTTCTACAACGACGCTGTGAAGTGGGCGTTTCTGTTCGGCATAACGTCGGGAACCACCTCGAATCTCTTCACCCCAGGGGATCCGTTGACGCGAGGCCAGATGACGACACTGCTGCATCGGTGTGCGGGCGTTCCGGCGGGAAGCCCGGACCCCGGCTTCAGTGACGTCGGCCCTTCGGCGTTCTATGCGTCGGCGGTGGCCTGGGCGAAGGCCGTGGGTGTGACCACAGGGACGAGCGCAACGACGTTTTCTCCGAATCAGACGGTGACCCGGGGGCAGATCGCATCGTTCCTCAAGCGGCTGAGTGACGCGCTCGGTGGGGTTTCCTGTGTGGGAACACCTCCCGACCCTTCGATCCAACCCACCGTCAGCGGAACGGCTCCATCGGGGACAGCGCAGGTACTCATCATCAACGCAGCACCAGAGATGCTCAGGTTCTCGATGGGAGGTCCCACCCCGACGCTCGAGGTACTCGACTCCTGCCCGACGTGCCAGAAGTACGTCGGGACACCCCCGGCGGACGTGTGCACTCGGAGTGGAGTTGTGGCGAAGACGGTGACCATCGACCCTGGGCGGTATCGGGTGGCTTTCGAAGCGGTTTTGGGAAATGCGACGCCCCTGTTTGCCGACTGGCTGTTGGGTAGCGGGATCGCCTACACCTTCTGCGTGGTCGTTATCCAGTCCTGAAAACCGGCACCCACCGCGTGGGAGGTTCGCATGCAGAGGCGTGTCATGTCGAAGGCCGTGCTAACTGCGCTCGGCGTGTCGCTCATGCTCGCAGTGGTTTCGTGCAGTTCCTCGACCCTGGATGTGGGTGGGGGACCTCTGGTGTACGTACCCATCGGCAACTCGGCCACGTTCACGCCGGACACCCAATCGGGGTTCATCTACCAGTACCGGGAACGGCTTCAGGCCGAGTTTGGCGTGGACGTCGACCTGCCCAACAGAACAGTCCCGAACGACAGCTCCGCGGCCCTGCTCGAACGGATGCGGACCAACGAGCGGTTTCGTCAGGATCTGACTCAGGCGGATGTCGTGACGATGCTCGTTCCGTTCGACGGGTGGGCGGTGCCCTGGCAGACCGTGGCCGGTGTTGGGGGCTATGACCCCGCCGACTGCGGAGGTGATGACGGCCAGCAGTGCCTTCGCGACATCCTCACCGAGTATGAGGCGAACACGGAGGCGATCTTCACCGAGCTGATGAGCCTCATCGATCCCAGCGAGACGTTGGTCCGAGGCATGGACGCCTATCTGGTGCACGTCGGCGATTTCGCCGCCGGAGGGACACTGGACGAGGTGGCTCCGTACTGGGTCAAAGCACAGCAGTTCGTCAGGGACACTGCCGTTTCCCACGGCATTCCGGTGGCGCGCCTCCTCAACGCCTTCAACGGGCCTGACGGCACAAACGATCCCATGGCATCGGGTCTCGTGTCCTCGGATGCGATCCATCCCACTGCCGACGGGGCCTCGCTCATCACCAAGCTCGTCAGCGACCTCGGGTACCGTCTGTCCAATCAGGCGGCACAGACTGACCGGGACTAGGCCTCAGAGGGGTCTTGCGATCCAGCGCCTCCCTGCCGATGCTCATCAGGGGGATCGGCCTCTCGATGAGGGGCTTTCGGCTGCAACTTGGGACTTTCGCCTCTACTGATCCTTGCAGCGCCGTGCCATGATGCGTACATGACTTCAACGGATCTTGAATCAACATCGATTGAAGACAGGGCAGCCGTATTCTCTGCGTTGGGGGATCCGATTCGGCTCCAGATCCTCGACCAGCTCGCGTCCTGTCAGCGATGCGTCTGTGATCTTCAAGTATCCATCGACATCGCCCCAAACCTGCTGTCCTATCACCTGCGAGTTCTGCGGGAGGCCGGTTTGGTGGAGGCCTCCAGGCGAGGCCGGTGGGTCGACTACCGACTGTCCGACGAGACGGCGCGACTGGTGCAAGGCTCCCTTCCAAACGGTCTCGGGTGAAGCAACCATGAGCACCGCCCTGCGCGCCGGCCCCGCGGTGCGGTCACCGTGGCACGTCTGGGGCGGGCTCGCGGCCGCAGCGGCTGCCTGGTTGTTCGCGTACCAGGTCAATGGTCCGCTGTCGCGGTGGGTGGTCAACGACGTGGCCGGGTTCACCCCAGAGAGCCGCCTAGGCGATGCCCTCGAGTTCTTCATCTTCGATACGACCAAGATCCTGCTGCTGCTGGCCGGCATCATCTTCGCTGTGACCGTCCTGCGCAGCTTCATGAGCGTCGAACGCACGCGGGCGCTGCTCGGTGGACGTCGCGAAGGAGTCGGGAACGTGGCGGCCGCCGGTCTCGGCGTGGTGACTCCGTTCTGTTCATGCAGTGCCGTGCCCGCTTTCATCGGGTTCGTCGCTGCCGGCGTCCCGCTGGGGATCACGATGAGCTTCCTGATCGCCAGTCCGATGGTCAACGAGGTCGCCATCGTCCTCTTGTACGGCCTGTTCGGCTGGCAGGTCGCGGCGCTCTACGTGACGGCGGGACTCGTCGTGGCCGTCGTCGCCGGATGGGTGATCGGACGGCTCCATCTCGAACGTTGGATCGAATCGTTCGTGTTCGAGACGACGCTTCGAGGCCAGCCGGTCGACGCGTCCAGGGGGCTTAGCTGGAGTGATCGCTTCGCCATCGCACGAGAGGAAGTCCGGACCATCATCAGCAAGATCTGGCCCTACCTGCTCGCCGGCATCGGAATCGGAGCCGCCATCCACGGCTGGGTCCCGGAAGGGTTCTTCGTGAGGTACGCAGGGCCAGACAACCCCCTCGCCGTGCCAGTCGCAGTGGGCCTCGGCATCCCCCTCTACTCGAACGCCGCCGGGATCCTCCCACTCGTCGAAGCCCTCCACGCCAAAGGGCTGGCGATCGGCACGGTCCTGGCCTTCATGATGTCGGTGGTCGCCCTCTCGGTCCCCGAACTCGTCCTATTGAGGCGAGTGCTGAAACCCCATCTCCTCGCGGTGTTCGTGGGAGTGGTCGGGGTAGGCATCCTCGCCGTCGGTTTCCTGTTCAACCTGGTTCTATGAAGGAGAGTCCCATGAAGATCAAAGTGCTCGGCGCCGGGTGCGCCAACTGCCAAGCCCTCGAGAAGCGAACCGCCGAAGCAGTGAGCCTGCTCGGTCTCCAAGCTGAGATCGAGAAGGTCACGGACTATGGGGACATCGCTTCCTACGGCGTCATGTCGACCCCGGCGCTGGTCGTCGACGAGAAGGTCGTAGTGGCGGGCCGAGTCCCGAAGGTCGCTGAACTGCAATCCCTGCTGGTCGGAGCCGGCACCTGACGACACCACTCGGCGATCAACGCGACACCGAAGACAGAGAAGGAGCCCGCTGGGCACGTGCCAACTTGAACTCGAGAGCGAGGACCATCTAGCCACTACTGGACGGTCGTGGTTGAGAGGATCTTCGCTCACGGACCCACTCGGTTCAGGAGTACCCGGTCTTGGGCCTCGGCTGGAGAACACCATCGACGTACGTATCGACCTTCTCGTTGCAGAAGCCGACCAGCCCGGCGATCTTGGCGCTTTCGAGAGTTGGCAACCGGTAGCTCCAGACCAGATCCTCGTGAACGTTCTCGTCGATCGTGATCGACCAGTAGTCGGCCGTGCCCTTGTAGGGGCAAGCGGAGTGGGTGGAGGACGATGTCGTCAGGTCCATTCTCACGTCCTTCTTGGGGAGGTAGTAGCGAACCGGCAGCCCCGTTTCGAACAGAAGCTGTCGGTGTGAAACGGTCGGGGCTAGCGTTGGAAACGCCCGCGGGGCCCGTTGGCTCACTCGGGCGCAAACACCGGTCCGGGCCTCCGGCCATGGCGGGCTCTACAGACACGCCGGTCCTGAGTCTTGGCTTGCTAGGTGTACTCGCCGATGAACGACAAGACTCTCTGCCACGCATCCGCCGAGGCTTCAGCGAAATCAGCGTGCTTGCGATCGAAGAACGAGTGGGGGGCTCCCGGATAGGTGACGATCTCGTTGACAACCCCGGCCGCGTTCAGTGTCTGCTCGAACTCGTCGACCACTTCCTGAGAGATGCTCGGGTCGGCGCCCCCCATCAGCGCCATGACCGGACACGCCATGTCGCCAACCCGATCGATAGCCGGGACCACATCGCTGGCGCGTCGCGGGTTGCCGTAGAAGCCGATCGCCCCTGAGAGTCGCAGCCTGTTGGCGGCCTGATGCCACGAGTTCGATCCGCCGAAACAGAACCCGACCGTGAAGACTGGCCGGTCGGGATCATCGGAACGAACCCTCGACACGGCCGCAGCGACGTCATTTCGGATCCCTTCGGACGTCGTGGCTTTCACGTGGGGCATGAAGTCCCAGTCATTCGTCCTCTTGGCGAGCCCGGCCGTGCGGCCGAAGTAGTCGATCGCGATTGCGTCATGACCGGCCTGGGCAAACCGGGAAGCGAGATCCTTGTAGAACTGGAAAAGGCCACGCACGTCGGGAAGGACCACCACCGCCGCCTTTGAGTTCTCGTCGCCGGCGGCCTCGAACGCGGCGAACTCGTTGCCATCTCGCGCGGTCAGGGTCAGGTTGGCGACCGTGATTGCCCTCCCGCCGTCGGGAATCGGTGGTTTGGAGTCATGATCGAAACACATAGCCTGCTTCCTGTCGTCGGATGAACGGTATTCGATTCCGGCTGCTGTGCCCCGTTTCTCGGGTGCCCTGTCGAGATCGCCGGAGTGTGCTGGTCCCGCCTCGACATCGCCCAGGGAGGTGCAGGCCCACACGAACGAGATCACAGCTACAAGCCTTGAGGCGCTTGGGGACTGCATGCGCCGGTCGCTTGCACGTGTGCTCGTCCGGTGATTCCCGGTAGCTCCAGCGCGTTTCTAGCCTGCGGCCTCGACGGACCGTGACCGGCCCGCCGTTGAAGAGCCGGAGGTTCATCATGCGACCGTCATCCCCTTCCCGTCGGTTCGCCTTCGTCGCGCCGGCCCTCGTTGCACTGGTTGCCGCATCGTGTAGCAGCACGGCCACCGGTACAACGACATCGACTACATTCCGGTCCGCGACTACCGCAAGTACCTCGCCGGTGGCGTTGTCTGCCTGCACGGGCGGCTCTGCGGACATCCCTGCGGGCGCCACGGACAAGCAGGTGATCGACCTGGACGGCGATGGCCGACCCGACACCGCCTGGGTCTTCACCGGCGCCTCCGGCGTCACGACCGTCGGTGTGGCTACCGCTGCAGGAGGCGGCACCCGGCGCACGTGGAACTCCGCAAGCCCGGTGATGCGATCGGTGCTGGTCGTCGATGTCAACGACTCAACGCCGCCACTGTTCCTCGCCGACGACGGCCGAATGGTGCAGCTTTGGGCCTTCGAGAACTGCGCGATCGCCGATGTCATCAATGCCCAGGGCAACCCATACGAGTTCTCGCTCGGGTTCACCGAGTACGGCACCGGCGTCGGATGCGCGACCATCGACGGTGTCCGCCGGCTCGTCGGTCTCAACGTGACGGACCAGACGGACAGCACGGTGGACTGGTCCTCAACCGTGGTGAATGTGACCGGCACCGAAGCTCGCAACGGCACCGTCACGACCGGCACGTTCACGATCCCGGCCGACAACGCAGCCATCGATCTCCTTCACACCGTCGCGTGTGGCGGCCAGACCATCGCGGACGATGGGATCTCCGCTCAGGAGTAGCCGGCCCCTCGTTCAGGAGGTGGGTTCCTCGCCGGGCACGCAGGGACTCCCGGCCGATGTCATCGCGCGTTCATCGGCAAGGTCACCGTGAAGACCGTACGGCCGGGTCGCGATGCGACCGTCAACTCGCCTCGGTGTCGATGCACCACGATCGAGTAGCTGATGTCGAGCCCCAACCCCGTTCCCGATCCTGGAGGTTTCGTGGTGAAGAATGCGTCGAAGACCCGGGGGAGTACGTCCCCAGGGATGCCATCCCCGTTGTCCTCGACATCGACAACGACGGCGCCATCCGATACCCGTCCGCGGACCGTGATCTTCGCATCTGGCTTGCCTGAGACGGCATCGGCAGCGTTGTCGAGGAGGTTCGTCCACACCTGGTTGAGTTCACTTCCGTGAGCCGTGATGGCCGGGATGTTTTCTAGATCGAGTTCTACCTGTATGCCTTTGAGCTTGTGTTCGAGGATGACGAGGGTGTCTTCAATTCCCTTGCGGATGTCCACGTCTTGGAGCGGCGCTTGGTCGAGATACGAGTAGGACTTCAGCGCTCCGACGATCGTCGACATCCTCGAGGCGCCTTCTTGGACTTGTTCGACCAGCCCGGTGACCAGGGACGTAGCCACGAGCGCCTCCAACACCACAGCGGCGTCGGCCCCGTAGTCGGAGACGAGCGACTCGACGGCGTCAACGGTCATGCCCGACGACGCGACTCCCTCGGCCAGTTCCCACGGCTTCGGAACATTCCGCGCCGTCAAGACGCGTTCGACTTCCGATTCGAGATCGGCTCTTTCGAGCGGCCTCAGTCGTTGCCGCCCTTGGGGTGCCGTGTGGAGACGCTCCTCGAGGTCTGGATGTGCGGCTGCAACCGTGGAAGTGGCCGCGAGTGCAGCGCGCAGTCTCTCAACCGCCTCCCCGAGCCTGCCCGCGCTCCTCTGGACAGCAGCGGCCGGGTTGTTCAACTCGTGAGCCAATCCTGCGGTGAGCGTTCCCAACTGGGCCATACGTTCCGACTGTCGAAGCCGCCCTTGGGTCTCTCGCCATCGGGCCAGCAGGCCGGTGAAGAGTGCCCGTGCCGCAGCAGCACTACTCGCCAGGAGGTCGTCGAGATCCCCTTTCGGGATGGCCAGGAGCGAAGCGTCTGTCGATGCTCTGGCAGTGGCCATACGGGGCGCGACATCGAGCAGTGCCATCTCGCCGATCACCTCCCCAGGTCCGCGCCGAGCGATCAACATCTCGCGATCGTCGGTGATCTTCACGATGTCGATCTCCCCTTCGTTGATGACGTAGGCGTGATCACCTTTGTCACCTTCCTCGAACAGGAGGGAGCCTGCGGGAAGATCTATCTGCTCAACTCCCGATGCGAGACGCTCGAGGTCCTCTTGTGCGAGCGTCGCGAAGAGTGGGACGGCTCGTAGACCCTCGGTGCGCTCAGACCGTGTCAAGGTACTTGTGCACCATCGAGACGGAGATCGATCCCTGGCCAACGGCCGATGCGACCCTTCGGACGACGCCGTGGCGGACATCCCCTGCTGCGAAGACCCCCGGCACGCTGGTTTCGAGGAGGAAAGGATCCCGGTCGACCGTCCACGTCGCAGGCTTGCTGCCACGGAGGAAGATGTCGGGGCCCGTGTAGATGAAGCCGCGATCGTTGCGCTCTACGACCCCCTCGAGGAAGGCCGAGTGGGGCACTGCGCCGATGAAGATGAAGATCCCCGATGCGTCGCGCTCGTCGACGTCCGTTCCCGTCTTGAGTCTGATCCTCTCGACCTTCTGTCCTCCGAGGACCTCGACCACCTGAGTGCGGGAGAGCACCTCGATGTTCTCTCGTGAGGCGATCTGATCGACGAGGTACTGGGACATCTTCGCTCCCAGCGATTCGCCTCGCACGATCAGTGTGACGCGTGCGGCGAACTTGGAGAACATCATGGCCGCCTGCCCGGCCGAGTTTCCACCGCCGACTACGAAGACGCTCCCTCCCTGGTAGGTCGTTGCCTCTGAGACCGAGGCTCCGTAGTAGACGCCGGCTCCTTCGAACCGTTCATATCCGGGCACGGCGAGGCGCCGCACGGTCATGCCCGTGGCGACAAGGACGGCGTGACTCTGCAGCTCGACACCGCTCTCCAGACCCACCGATTTGGCCGAGCCGTCAACTCCGAGACTCGTCACTGTATCGGTGAGGATCTCCGCGCCCAGCCGGGTGGCCTGCGTAACCGCCCGTCGTGCGAGATCGCCACCGCTGATGCCCGACGGGAACCCGAGGTAGTTCTCGATCCTGGCGCTTGTACCCGCCTGTCCCCCTGGAGCTTGCTGCTCGATCATCACCGTTCGGAGTCCTTCCGATGCTCCGTACACCGCGGCGGCGAGTCCTGCGGGTCCTCCGCCGATGATGATCAGGTCGTAGAAGCGGCTCGTCGCTTCCGTCTTCAGCCCCACATTTTCGGCAAGCATTCTTCTGTCGGGGTCGACGAGCACGGTTCCATCCGGGAAGTACACCACGGGTATCGTTCCACCTGACGCCTCCACCATCTCGGCCGCACCAGGCTCCCGCTCTATGTCGAGGAAGCGATAGGGCACGTGGTTGAGGGCGAGGAAGTCCTTGATTGTGTGGGTGTGTGGCGACCATGTGGTGCCGGCGACACGAACGCCGTCGAATGGGGCCGGGACATTGGCTCTCCAGTCATCCAACAGGTCGTCCAGAACCGGGTAGAGGTGTTGCTCCGGCGGATCCCACGGCTTCATCAGGTAGTGATCCAGACCCACGACGTTGATCGCGTCGATGGCGGCTTCTGTGTCCGCGTACGCGGTGAGCAGTACTCGCTTGGCATCTGGGAAGAGCTCGCGTGCGTGTCGGATGAACTCAGTGCCTGTCATCTCCGGCATGCGCTGGTCGACCAGAAACAGCGCAGCAACTCCTCCGCGCCCCTGGATGCTCGTCAGCGTGTCCAGGGCCTCCGAGCCTGAGCCCGCGGAGACGATCTGATAGTCCTCCGCGTAGGATGCTCGTAGATCCCGCCTGATCGCCTCCAAAACGAGGCTGTCATCATCAACCGTCAGGATCACCGGCTTCACTCAGTCCTCCTTGATCGGGCGGTCGGGCATTTGGAGAGGGTGGTACTCGTGGGTAATGCTGTCGGGACCTACCTCCACGATTCGGAAGCCTGAAGGGTCGTCACCCAACGGATATCCGACCGGGCCTGATGTCACCATGTGGAAGGTCCCGTCATGAGCTTCGGCGTTTCGGTGGAGGTGGCCGGCGAACGCGATCTCCACCCCGTGCTCATGGATCATTGCGAGCAGCCTCGCTCGCCGCTCTCGAGGGATGTTCCAGTAGGTGTCGGGCTCGTCTGCGTGCTCGACGAAGAGCGGATGATGACCGAAGAGGACTATGTGGTCGGCGCCCCGAGCTCCGTTCAGCTCTTCTTCGAGGAAGGCGAACTGCTCCTCGAGATGACCGGGGACGTACCTTGGCTGGTCGAAGACGGCGGTATCCATGACGATAAATCGGGTTCCGTTCACGCCGAACGAGTAGAAGTCCGGTCCGAACACCTGCCGGTAGTGATCGATGCTCTCGTCCGTCGGAGCTACTGAATCCGTAGCGATGTCGTGATTGCCGGGCGCCCAGTGCACCTGGATCGAGGAATCGAATTGGGCGGAGATATCGAGGAGTTCGTCGAGTTGCTCTTGGGACGAAGCATCGTCGATCATGTCACCGCCGATCACGACGAAGCTCGGTTCAAGGGCGTTGACAGCATCGACTGCCGCACGGTACCTGATCGCATCCCAGTCGTGCCCATGAACTCGTGGGACGCTCGAGACGCGCATACCGCGAACCAGGAACGCTGCGGCCTCCTCTTCGGTCAGACCGCTGAACGTGGCGTATGCCCCGAGTTGGGTGTCTGCGAGGAAGACGAATCTTGTGGTGGTCACGGGGGCTCCGCAATAGTGCGTTTCGACACTACCGGCTCGTGCTGCCTACAGGCCGGAATCAGATGATCCTCAGTCGCAGTCCGAATCGACGTGACCGAGCGGTGCAACCGATGGAAGTCGACTCGCTCGTCCGCCACCTGGTCCGATAGGCGCTTGCTCCTCTCGGGTGAACGCGGCTGACCGACGGTCACAATTCACCCCTCACACCTAGCATGACGGCCCTGCTCGTCTTTCTGTTCACGGACCTGGAGGCGAGCACTCGCCTCTGGGAACGCCACCCGGAGACGATGGGACCGGCCCTCGCCCAACACGACATGATCCCGCGCGAAGCGGTCGTGACGAACCGTGGCAGCGTGGTGAAGACCACCGGTGATGGGCTGATGGCCACCTTCGCACGCGTCCCAGATTGTGTCGGCGCCTGGATCGGGTTTGGGCTCGGGTTGAAGGAATCGCAGCCGTGATCGGGGACTCCACGGTCGATTCGCCCGGTAGAGTCGCCAACATGACCGAGTCCCTGCTGTACCTGTCACGAGCGGACGTCGAGTCGGTCGGGCTCGATATGGGCGCAGTGATCGACCTCCTCGAGCAAGCGTTCATCGAGAAGGGTCAGGGACGGGTCGAGATGCCACCCAAGCCCGGCATTCACACCCGGCCGGACGCCTTCATCCATGCGATGCCCGCCTACATCCCGGCACTCGAGTCGGCCGGTATCAAGTGGGTGAGCGGCTACCCGGCCAACCAGGCGCGGGGCCTGCCGTACATCAGCGGCCTCCTCATCCTCAACGACGCCGAAACCGGCATGCCGACGGCCGTCATGGACTGCACGTGGATCACCGCCGTTCGAACCGGTGGCGCCACCGGCCTCGCCGCCAAGTACCTCGCACGTCCCGACAGCGAGACTGCAGGGATCCTTGCCTGCGGGGTACAGGGCCGCACCAACCTGGAGGCCCTCGCGCACCTGTTCGACCTTCGCAAGGTCTATGCCTACGACATCTTTCCGGCTGCCCGGGATCGGTTCGTCGAGGAGATGGCCGAGCGGCTCGACCTCGACATCGTCGCCGTCGATACGCCCAGAGAGGCTGTCGTCGGCTCGGACCTCGTCGTCACCTCCGGTCCGATTCTGCACGATCCCGACCCGACGATCCCCGCGGGATGGGTCCGACCAGGGACTTTCGCGAGCGCAGTGGACTTCGACAGCTACTGGACAAGCGAGGCCCTCGCCGAGTTCGACAGGGTGACCACCGACGACCACGAGCAGTTCGCCTACTACCGCGAGCAGGGCTACTTCCAGACGACCCCGATACCCACCGCCGACCTCGGGGAGGTCGTGGCAGGTGCTCGGCCCCGGCGTGAGCGGGACGACGAGCGGATCATCGCCATCAACCTTGGGCTGGCCCTCGACGATATGGCCGTCGCCCCTGAACTCGTGCGACGGGCACGTGAGGCAGGGATCGGGACGCAACTTGCGCTCTGAGGCTCGACGACTCCCGAGCGCTACCGCAGACTGAATGGTGGGTACACGTCGGTGACGAGCAGGCTGGCGTAGGCGGCAACACGCATTCCCCAACGACCGACCCCGACCACGTAGTCGAACAGCGCCCGGGGGTACCGCCCGGTGAACAGGATCGTGAACCAGGCGATGACCCACACGACGACGGCGATCGCACACAGGATCGCGAGCACGATGTAGTGGGGGATCGCCAGGAGCCACTTGACCAGCGGCAGCCATCGATTCAGATCTCTTTCGACGTCCGGATAGTCGAACTCCAGGTGCACGGCCTGCTCGTCGACCGTCGACGGGTACTGGTCGGTGAGCAGGAACAGATAGGCGGCGACTCGGGTGGAGAAGCGGAGCAGCTCCCTCGCGAAGTCGAACCACCATCTCGGGTATCGGACGCGGAACACGATCATCAGCATCGTCGCGAGGAACAGACCGCCGGTGATGCCCAGGCCGCTGCGTCGGATGTGCTCACCTGCTCTGACGACCGTCTCGTTGCCGGTGGCCGTCAGCAGACTCAGAATGACGAGGATCGGGATGATCCAAATCACCCTGAAGAAGCTCGTGAAACGGTCGAGCTTCTCCGGGTAGTCGATCTCGAGCCGAGCTGCATACGGGGTTGACGGTGTCGTCATGGTTCCCTCCTCCATTCCGTTGCGCCGAAACCTACCCGAGCCGGGCTGCTGAGAGGTGAGAACGAGCCCAGGAGTACCCCTGGATGTGGGGGCTCAGCGTCGGGAGAGGTGCTTGACGGCGAAAGGAACGAGCCGTTCCTCCTCCCGAGAGAACTGCTCGATCCGCCACCCGTCGCCCGTAGGGATCAGATCGGTCACGAAGCCACCTTGTGGGTAGTCGAAATCGAAACGGACACCACCCCCGTCGAGCGCGCTCCCGACACCAGGTGAGGAGTACGCGGCGCCGAACGTGTCGAACAGGAACATCACGAAGTCCCCTTGTCCCTGAAGATCCCACCCGATGAAGGCGACGGCCTCGTACGGCTCCTCGGTCAACGGTGTCACCGTCGACGGCAGGTAGTGCATCTCGAGATATGCGCCCCCGAGGACCCACTCGACTCGCACCTCCTGAACGAGTGGCTTGCCGAGCACATCTCCTTCGAGATGCCACTTGCCTTCGAGGCCATCGAGCGTGCGTACCGGAAGACCCATTGTGCTCATTCTCCCACTTGTGATGGGCTGGTGTCCTACGAGTCGGGAAGCGACGCGATCAGATCGCGTGTCATTGGCGACCGACCTGTCAGGCGCCACCCGCTCGCGTCCTAGGTCACGACGTGGCCGCGCTGATCGAAATAGTCGAGGAGTCGCGGCATTGATCATTGCCCGGGGCAGGCACCCGGAGTGGTCGCTCTTCCTGGATTGTCTACGGCCGAGTGAACCCGATGGGGAGTAGTCAGGCCGGACCACGAGGGAATGGTCATCCGGTCTTCGTGGCTGGATACCGACAAGTCATAGTGATGTTCGAGATGACGAAGAATCACCGTGTCTCGCCGGCGGTCAGGGACTTCCTGATTCTGCTCGTGTTCGTGGCCGTCGGAGTCGGCCTCTCCCTGCATTTCGACCTCTTCGAGCGCTTCGTCGGGTGGTCACTCGCGTACGAGTCCCGGCAGCTCGACGAAACAGCAATCATCTCGCTCTTCCTGGTGCTGGGTATGGCTGTGGTCGGGTGGCTACGCCGAATCGAGTACCTGAGAGAGATCGGTTCCCGCGACGAGGCTCTTGGTGCACTCGAGGACAGCGAGTTCAAGTGGCACCAGACATTCGAGTCCGCTGCGATCGGCGTCGCCATTGTCTCCATGAAAGACGGCCGAATTGTCGCGGTGAATCGAGCGGCCCTCGACACGACCGGCTACACCGAACAAGAGTTGCTGTCCAAGTCCATGACGGAAATCCTGCATCCCGATGACCGGGACGCGAGCGTGGCCCGATTGCGCCGAATGCTCGCAGGCGAGATTCCCTCGTCACGGTCCAGAGTTCGCTACCTGCACCGTGACGGCCACACGAGGTACGCGCTTGCGAGCTCGGCCCCTCTCGAGTTGGCCGGCAAGCATCCTGAACAGCTGGTAACCCACGTCGTCGACATCACCGAGCAGGTTGTCGCAGAGCAACGGCTGCAGGATCTCGTGGATGCAAAGGATCAGCTGATCGCCTCAGTCTCTCATGAAATCCGCACGCCATTGTCCGCTGTCGTGGGCTATGCGCAGCTCCTGAACGGTGACGTCTCCCACCTGACGGATAGCGAACGCAAGGAGATGATCGCCACCATCGCGAACGAAGGAGCAGACCTCGCGGACATCGTTGAAGACCTGCTGGTGGAGGCAAGAGCCGACAACGGCGTCCTCACTGTGGCCAGCGTGTCGGTGGACCTTCGGGCGCAGGCAAGACAGGCCCTCGAGGCGCTCGACCGCGAGGCCAGAGGGGACCGCATCAGTCTCGTCGGATCAACCGTCCGAGCGACGGCCGACCCGGCTCGGGTCCGCCAGATCATCCGCAATCTCGTCTCGAACGCGATTCGCTACGGTGGCGAGGAGATACGCATCGCCTTCCAAGGGGGACCGACCTACGTGTCGCTCATCGTCTCCGACAACGGTCCCGGAGTGCCCCTGAAAGAGCGGGAACGGATCTTCGAGCCATACCGCCGTGCCCACACGAGACCCGGGCTGACAGCCTCGATCGGGCTCGGGCTCAGTGTCTCCCGCAAGGTGGCACGGCTGATGGATGGCGAACTCGTCTACACATATGAAGACGGGTGGAGTGTCTTCCGGCTGGAGCTGCCCGCGGCGCTCTGACCGGGCCATGTTCTTGCGAACCCAGGGCTCGGGGAACCGCTCTCCGATCCCCTGAGCCCTGGGTTCGCGAATTGGCAGGGGCGGCTAGCCTCGCCGGATGCGGTTCCGTGAGATCGAGCATCACCTTCGCGCGGGCCTGGCCGGCTACGGGTGCGTCGAGGCGACTCTCTTTGACGGTCCGGGTACGACGATCGCCCCGGTCGAGGACCGCGAGGGAACCAGACGCGCGTCGACCTATCAGATTGGAGTTCACACCGTCGTCTACTGCGATCCTGCCGTTGCTGACCTCGTTCGATCGTTGGTCGATGCCACGGAGTCGTTTCGCCCTTCGGAACTCGCCGGCTGGGCGAAGACCCAGGGATTCGAGTTCGAAGGTGGCGGCTGGATCCACGTTGCAGATGCCTCGATGCTACGTTCCGTCGATCTCCCAGAAGGTGCGAGCGTCTCGGTGCTCGATGGCGAGGATGCCACCCATCGGGCACGTATCGGCGACCTAATAGCGACGGTCGGCCCGGCGGATGCCGATGAGGCCGATCTCGATCTCGACAACCTCGACCCGCTCATCGTGGCGCTCGTCGATCGCGAGGGCAGGATCGGCGCCTACGCCAGCGAACGGCCCTTCGAGTACGGCGAAGGTTTCGCCGACATTGCGATCGCCACCCGTCCCGACCTGCGGGGGAAACGATGGGGGAGCGCCGCCGTCACGGCGCTCTGCCAGCACATCTTCGACCGGGGTCGGCTTCCGCTGTATCGCTGCAGCTGGGACAACATGGGTTCGCGCCGCCTCGCACTGTCACTTGGATTCGTCGAGACGGTCACCCTCGCCGCGATGCGGGTGCAGGAACCACACTGAACGGACTTCTCCCTGGAGCGAGTAGCTTCGAGGACAGGAGGAGAGCATGAGGTCCCGCAAGATCAATCCGTGGCTGTTGATTCTGATCTCGATCCTCGTCGCCGTTGTGGTCACTCGAATCGCGTTCGCTGCAAACGAGGCCCGGCACAAGACGGAAGACACCTAGTTCGCAGCTACGACTTGGCAAGCAAGTCCAAGCCGATCTGGTCGACGCTGTGGTACGTGTTGGTGAGCACGACGACCCCGACCTGCTTGTCCTCGAGGAACCCCACGTAGCAGTAGTAGCCGCCAGTCGCTCCAATGTCCTCGACCACCTCCCCGTAGCTTCGATGCCGGATGTGCCAGCCGAAACCGATGTCGTAGATGTCGTTCGCCTGGTGGAACCGCTGGTGGGTCAGTTGCATCGCGTCATAGAGATCGGACTCCTGGAGGCCGAGGTTCGCCGCGAGGTAGGTGAGCAGATCGCGTACGGTGCTGCGCAGCTCGCCCGCTCCGGCGAGCGTCGGGTTGTCCCACAACGGGAAGACGACCTTGCCCCGGTAGCCGAGCGCGAGACGGCTCTCCATGTCGGGAGTGAGCGTGGCCCTCGTGTCGGGCATGCCCAACTCGTCGGTGATGCGGGAGGTCACCAGCTCCTCGTAACTCATACCGGTTCGCAACTCGAGGATGTGGCCGAGTACACCCATCCCGAAGTTCGAGTACAGGTATTCGGACCCAGGCGGGGTCAGCAACTCCACGAGGCCGAGCTCCTCGTACATCTGGTCGAATGTGTAGTCGGCGTAAGGTCGCAACTCGTCGGCGGGGTTGAGGTTGTCCGGGATGTTCGGCAGCCCCGATGTGTGTGTAGCAAGATCGACGAGGGTGATCGATCGACCCTCGTACGTGGGCACGGTCACGTCGGCGGGCAAGTACTCCTCGATCGGATCCGAAAGCGACAGCTCGTTGTGCTGGACCATGTCGGCGAGGAGGATGCCCGTGAACGACTTGCCCGTCGAGCCGATCTCGAAGACCGTGTCCTCATCCAGCGGTCTGCCCCCTTCCAGGGTCGACGCGCCGTACGCGAAGACGTCCTGTCCGCAGGGGCTGACGACGCCTATGACGATGCCCATGTTCAGTTCGGCATCGACGTACTGACGGACCTCGTTCTTGATCGATTCAGGGATCAGGTCACCACACTCGGGGGTTGTGGTCGTCGTCCCCGGAGGGGCCGTCGTCTCCGAAGGGGCCGTCGTCGCGGGTGGGGTCGATGCCGGCGTCGATGGGAGTGTTGTCGACTCGACGGTCGACGGCGTACACGAAGCTACGAGCGCGATCGCCAGCGCGGCAGCCGCCCTGAGAGCTGGATCGACTCTCATGCATCAAGGGTAGCGAGTAGTTCATTGGGAGGCTTCGGCCATGAGTTGGTTGCTCGCAGGTCTCATCATGAATGGTCGGCACTAGTCACTGCAGTGTTCTGTAGGGTGCTTGTCGATCCTGCACCGGGTACTAGGAGCCTGAGACAGACACCATGAATGTGGATGACGCGTTCGGATAGGCGGAGGCGACGTCAATGAAGTAGGCGCCGGCAGTGGGTTCGTCGATCGTGACGGTCCGTGTATCAGTGCCCCTCGAGCGGTCGGTCCATACTTTGGCCAGGTTGGCGTGGCGAACGAACAGATCCAGGTCGCCGGAGAGACCGGTGAGGTCGACGGTGATGGATGCCACCCCGTCCGGGACCTGCACACAGAAGTACTGCCGGGCCGTCGGTGCCTCCGACCTGCCCACGACTTCGGAATGGAGCGAATCTCCGATCAGCATCTCAGTCGCCGGAGCAGCGCAGACATCCGGGTCCGGGATGGCGACAGTGGTGAGTGGAGCGACAGATTCGGGGGTCGTGGATACGGCGAGGGTGAACGGCGACGAGGCGGGGCCCTTCTCCGGTCCCACCTTGATGAAGTAAGGACCAGGGCCTGGTTCGTTGATGGTGATGCTCTCGTCAGTGGTGTCGAGTTCCTTCGATGTCCAGTACTCGCCCAGACCCGGGTACTGGAGGGTCGTCAAGAACCCGTAGCCCACGAAGAGGTCCAGATCGGCGGTCAAGCCGGTCACTTGGAACGCAAGACTGTCCACTTCGGGCGGAACGTACCCGACGTAGAAGCAGACATCGGCGTCGGTCGACGAGTCCGTCGAGGAGCCGAGGGCTACTTGAGTGGGAGGAGGGTCCTCACAGACGAGCGACGGTCGGGCGGCGGTGGTCGTGGTTCGCGCCACGGTCGTGTTCGCGGACTGGCCGGCCACAGTGGTACCCACTGCGCCGGCATCGTCGGTGGATGAGCCGCAGGAGGCAAGGGCGAGCGAGAGAGCCAGGACTCCCAACTGCCGGAACCTCTTCACCGTCATGCCGACATGCCTTCGGATAGACCAACGATCGTCTCCTCGTACTACCACGGGTCATCTGTTGGGCGGCTGGTCGTTTCTGCACTTGAGCCGCCTCTGAACCAGCAGCGGGTGAAGCCAGGCGGATATCCTCAGAATGACAAGGAGGCGGAATGGAGCAGACACCGGTGCGTGTCGCCGGCACACGAATCACTACTGGTCGATCCATTGAGGTCACCAACCCCTACTCGAACGAGGTGATCGGGCTCGTTCCAGCATGCGATGCCGCGACCGTCGTGACCGCCTGCGAGGCCGCAGCCGTGGCGCTGGCCAGAGATGACTTCCCTCAGTACCGCAGAGCGGAAGTCCTCGAGAGGGCCGCAAGGCTCGTCTCCGAGCGAATCGACGATTTCGGCCACACGATCGCACTCGAGGCCGGCAAGCCGATCCGGACCGCGCGTGGCGAAGCAGCCCGCTGCGTCGATACACTGACCTTCGCTGCTGTCGAGGCCAGGAAGCTCACCGGCGAGATGATCCCGATGGACGCTTCCCAGTCCGGATTTGGGCGACTCGCGTTCGCCTTGCGCGTTCCGATCGGCGTGGTAGCCGCCATCACGCCATTCAACTTCCCGCTGAATCTCGTCGCCCACAAACTCGCGCCTGCCATAGCCGCCGGCTGTCCCGTCGTCCTCAAGCCTGCGTCCTCGACACCGTTCTCGTCGATCATGCTCGTCGAGTTGCTGATCGAAGCCGGTATGCCGGCCGACTGGGTGTCGGTTGTGACAGGTTCTGGCAAGGACGTCGGTGAGCCGCTGATCACCAACCCGATTCCAGCGCTGGTCACATTCACGGGGAGCCCTGCCGTCGGCTGGCGTATCCCGGCACAGGCACCGCGCAAGAAGATTTCGCTGGAACTGGGCTCGAACTCGCCGCTGATCGTTGAACCGGACGCCGATCTGGATCTGGTTGCCTCCAAGGTGCGGGTTGCGGGGTTCTCCCATGCCGGCCAGAGCTGCATCTCGACCCAACGGATCCTCGTACACGAATCGGTCCACGACCGTTTTGTCGACATTCTCGCGGAGGCGATCGGAACGCTCGTTGTCGGCGACCCTCTCGATGAAACGACCGACGTGGGTCCACTGATCTCGCCCGAAGAAACACAGCGGGTCCTCGACTGGATCGACTCGGCAGTCGCCGACGGCGCCAGCGTGGTGACAGGTGGTGTGCTGGCGGACGGACTGCTCATGCCGACGCTCGTGGACAATGTCCCGCTCGAGGTCGACCTCTGTGCGAAGGAGGTGTTTGGACCCGTGGTGGCCGTGATCTCCTACTCCACGTTTGAAGAGGCACTCGATATCGCCGACACAGGCGACTATGGCCTCCACGCCGGGATCTTCACCACGGACCTGCGCAAGGCGCTGAAAGCCGTTCGGCAGCTTCACTTCGGCGGAGTGCTCATCAACGAGGTCCCCACCTATCGCGCAGATCAGCAGCCGTACGGCGGCGTCAAGGACTCTGGCAACACCAGAGAAGGCCCTGCGTACGCGGTGCATGAAATGACCCAGCTCCGTTTCGTTCACCTCGGCTAGGAGGCACCACGATGACAAGACTTACTCCACTGCTCACCCAGGCAACCGGGGTGACCGCTGTCAAGGGTGAAGGCGTCTACCTGTTCGATGCCGAAGGGCGCCGATACCTGGACTTCACATCCGGGATCGGTGTTACCAACACCGGTCATTGCCATCCGGCTGTCGTCGAAGCCGCCCAACGCCAGGCAGGTGAGCTGATTCACGGCCAGTACACGACCGTTCTGCACCCTGCACTCCTCGAACTGACGGAACGCCTGGGAGACGTGCTCCCTTCCGATCTCGACTCCCTGTTCTTCGCGTCGGCAGGAACCGAAGCCGTCGAGGCCGCGACCAGGCTCGCCAAACAGACGACCGGACGGACGAATCTCATCGTGTTTCAGGGGTCGTTCCACGGACGCACCACGGCCGCCCTGTCGATGACCACCTCCAAAGCCGCCTACCGGGCCGGCCTTCAGCCGCTCATGGCGGGCGTGTTCGTAGCGCCATTCCCTTACGCGTACCGGTACGGCTGGGACGAGGAGACGACCACGGCGTTCGCGCTTCAAGAACTCGACTACCTGTTCGCCACCCAGTCGGCACCACGAGAGACCGCAGCCATCTTCGTCGAGCCGGTCCTTGGCGAAGGAGGTTACGTTCCGGCGACACCGGGCTTCCTGGAAGGCCTGCGGGAACGGTGCGACCGCCACGGCATCCTGCTCGTGATCGACGAGGTCCAGGCCGGGTTCGGTCGCACCGGACGTTTCTGGGGTCACGAGCACTACGACGTACACCCGGACGTGCTGATCACCGCCAAGGGGCTGGCCTCCGGGTTTCCGCTGTCCGCGATCGCCGCTTCCACCGAGCTGATGGAACGGGCATGGGCCGGCTCCCAAGGTGGAACCTACGGAGGGAATGCCGTCGCCTGCGCGGCGGCCGTCGCGACTCTCGACGTCATCGAGAAGGAAGGACTCGTCGAGAACGCCGCCGCCCTCGGAACTGACCTCATGAGCGCACTTGGCGATCTCCAGCGACGCTATCCGGCGATCGGTGACGTGCGAGGCAAGGGGCTGATGGTGGCCACGGAGTTCACGGCCAACGGCGAACCCGACGCGGCCCGTGCCAAGCAGGTGCAGAAGGCTGTCGAGCAGCGGGGGCTGCTGATGCTCACCTGCGGACCCTTCGGCAACGTCATTCGATGGATTCCGCCTCTGATCGTGACGAGAGAGCAGATCGACCAAGCGCTGGGGCTCTTCGAGGAAGCCCTCGCCGAGACCGCCAAGGAGGACTGATGAGCTGGGGTATGTGGATCGACGGGCGCTGGGAGAAGTCCTCCGACGGGGCGACGAGCCAACTGGAGAATCCGGCAACGGGGGAGCGGACCGAGGAGGTTGCCGAGGCAGACGCCGCCGACGTCGACAAGGCGGTCGCTGCAGCGTCGCGCGCGTTTCCCGACTGGAGACGGTTGAGTCCAGGGGAACGATCCCAGATGATCTACCGGCTCGCGCAACTCCTCGACGAGCACGCGGAGGATTTCGCACGGGTAGAAACCGAGGACACCGGCAAACCGTACCGCTCGATGAGTCTCGAAGGTGACGTTGCGTTCTCCGTCGACAACCTCAAGTTCTTTGCGGGGGCCACACGAAGCTGGGCGGGAACCGCCGCCGGGGACTTCATGGAGGGCTACACGTCGATCCTGCGGCGCGAGCCCGTTGGTGTGGTGGGACAGATCACCCCGTGGAACTACCCACTGAACATGGGCGTCTGGAAGATCGGACCGGCGCTGGCCGCAGGATGCACGATCGTGCTCAAACCGGCGCCGACCACGCCTCGCACCACGCTGATGCTCGCCGAGCTGTCCAAGGAGGCCGGGTTCCCCGATGGGGTGTTCAACGTCATTACGGGTGGCGCGGTTCCCGGGCAGGCGATCGTCGAGCACCCCGACGTTCGCATGGTGTCACTCACAGGGTCGACGGGAACAGGCAGAAAGGTGATGGAGACTGCCGCCAAGACGCTCAAACGAGTCCACCTCGAACTCGGAGGCAAGGCGCCCTTGCTGGTGTTCGATGACGCGGACGTCGACGCCCTCGCGGTCGGCGCCACCGAAGGGGCCACCACCAATTCGGGTCAGGACTGCACCGCGGCGACCCGGGTCTACGTCGAACGCGACCACTACGACGCAGCGGTCGAGGCGATCGTCGAGGCGATGGCCGGTGTGAAGGTCGGCGATCCGTACGACGAGGACGTGACCATGGGGCCACTCATCTCGCAGGTCCACCGTGAGCGAGTCGGCGGGTTCGTCCAGCGGGCGGCCGCAGCGGGGGCGCGGGTAGTACTTGGTGGTGACGTTCCCGCAGGTCTCGACCGAGGGTACTTCTTCTCGCCGACGGTCATCACCGACGCGGACCAACACTCAGAGATCGTCCAGAGTGAGATCTTCGGACCGGTGCTCGTCGTGCTGCCGTTCGACACGGAGGAGGAGGCGATCCGACTGAGCAACGACGTCACCTATGGGCTTGCCGCGTCCGTGTGGACCAGGGACATCGGCAGGGCGATGAGGGTGTCCGCAGCGCTCGACTTCGGCACCGTCTGGATCAACGACCATCTCCCGGTCACCTCGGAGTTTCCGCACGGTGGGTTCAAGGAATCGGGCTTCGGCAAGGACCTCAGCGAGGAGGCGATGCTCGACTACACGGTCTCCAAGCACGTGATGATCAAGACGTAGGGCGAGCTTCGCTCACCCATAGGTCCCCCCAGGAGCCCGAAGGGCGACGTTGGGGGGAAAGTACCGCACCGGCGCGGCCGCTGGGGTAGGGGGGTAGTTTGCGGGCTCAGTTGGTGGGAACCACCCCCTCCGTCCTCGGCCTTCGCGGCCACCTCCCCAACGTCGGGCTCCGCCTGGGGGAGGAAACCCTCCCCTACTGATTCTGGGGGAAGCCGAGGTCGACGCCTCGGTGGATCGGGTCGCTCCATCGGGTGATCACAACCTTCGGCCGCGTGTAGAAGTGGATTCCCTCGGGTCCATAGATCGCGTGGTCGCCGAAGATCGATTCCTTCCACCCGCCGAACGAGTAGAAGCTCAACGGGACAGGAATCGGCACGTTGACACCGACCATGCCGACCTGGATTTCCGACTGGAACGTCCGGGCGGCACCACCGTCGTTCGTGAACACGGCGGTTCCGTTGCCCCACGGGTTGTCGTTCACGAGGCGGATCGCCTCCTCGAACGTCTCCACACGCACGACCGACAGCACCGGCCCGAAGATCTCGTCACGGTAGATCGTCATGTCGGTGGTCACGTGATCGAACAGGGTGGGTCCGACGAAGAACCCCTCTTCGTGGCCCGAGACCTGAATCGTCCGGCCGTCGGCGAGCAAAGTCGCCCCCTCGTCGAGCCCCTTGTCGATGTATCCGACCACCCGATCCCGGTGCCGGGGTGTGACCAGCGGTCCCATGTCCGAATCGGGATCCAGCCCCGGACCTACTTTCAAGCGAGCGATCCGTTCCTCGATCTTGGGCAGGAGAGCGTCCGCGGTGCCTCCGACCAGCACCAGGACCGAGATCGCCATGCAGCGCTCGCCTGCCGATCCGAAACCGGCCGATACGGCCGCGTCGGCAGCGAGATCCATGTCGGCGTCCGGCAAGACGACCATGTGGTTCTTGGCACCCGCCAGCGCCTGGACGCGCTTTCCGGAAGCGGTGGCGGTCTGATGAACGTAACGGGCGATCGGTGTCGATCCCACGAAACTCACCGCTCTCACGTCGGGGTGGGTGAGCAGTCGATTCACCGCCACCTTGTCGCCATGGACCACGTTGAACACACCCGACGGCAGTCCTGCCTCCGTGAACAGCTCGGCGAGCATCAGCGAGACCGATGGATCCTTCTCCGACGGTTTCAGCACGAACGTGTTGCCCGTGGCGATCGCCATCGGGTACATCCACATGGGGACCATCGCTGGGAAGTTGAACGGGGTGATGCCTGCGATAACGCCGAGCGGCTGGCGGATGGTCAACGTGTCAACGCCGCGTGACACGTTCTGCGAGAAGTCGCCTTTGAGAAGGTGTGGAATACCGCACGCGAATTCGACGACCTCCAAGCCCCGTGCCACCTCGCCCTGGGCGTCGGGGAGCGTCTTGCCATGTTGCCGGGAGACCATCCTCGCGAGATCGTCTGCCTGGTGTGAGAGCAGTTCCCGATAGGCGAACAGGATGCGCGCTCTGGCCGTCAGCGAGGAGTCGTGCCACTCGCCGAACGCCTCCAGAGCGTCTGCCACTGCATCGTCGACGTCACCGACCGTCGCGAAGGCGACCCGGTCGACCACCTGTCCGGTCGAAGGGTCATAGACGTCTCCCACGGACGCGGTGTGTCCCTCGTGCGCTTTGCCACCGATCCAGTGTGTGATCACCGTGCTCCTCCGTCTCGTCCCAGACTATTCACCGACCGAACCGGTCGAGGATTCGGTATCCCCAAGCGGCGAACGGCAAGAACCACGGACGTTTCCGGTAGTACCACCGCGTTGGAGAGGGGATCTCGGCGAACGGGCTGGACGCCAGCTCGCCAGTCATCATCCCAGCAACGTCGATGCCGAGGTAGGTGCCGAGCGCTACGCCGTGGCCGCCGTAGCCCATCGCATACCAGATGCCGTCGTTCGTCCCGATGTGGGGCAGCAGATCGAATGTCGCAGCGAGCTTCCCGCCCCAGCTGTGGGTGATCCGGTACGACTCGAGCTGCGGGAATATCTCGAGCAGCCTGCGATGGAGATCGCGGCCGCTCTCGTGGAGGTCGAGGTCCGGCCGGAGGTTCCGCCGCCCGCCGAGGAGGATCCGGTCGTCGGGCGTTCGTCGGATGTAGTTCAGGAACCTGCGGGCCGTCCACAGCATGTGACCTCCAGGGATCAGCTCCTTGGCGAGGTGCTCCGGTAGTGGCTCGGTGACGATCGAGTAGCTCCCGATCGGCACGACACCTCGATGGATGTTCGGGAACAGCGACCCGGTGTAGCCGTTCGTCGCTGCGAGCACCTGTGCTGCTCTGAACGATCCCCGACTTGTGAGGATCCGATATCCGAACCCGTCTCGGTGAACGCCGGTCACTTCGGAGTGCTCTGTGATGGTTGCCCCGGCCCGTAGTGCAGCGCAGGCCAACCCGAACGTGTAGCGGGCCGGGTGCAGACCCCCACTCACCGTGTCCGTCAGGGCAATCGAGAACAGGTCGCTACCCACCACTTTCCGAACGTCGGGACCGGTCGACACGTCGATCGGGAAGTCGAGGTTCTCGGCGCTCCATCGGGCATCTGCATCGAGATGCTCCACGTCACGTCGGGTGAGTCCGAGTTCGGCGGCACCGAACCTGGCGAACGAGCAATCGATCCGTTCCGACCGTGTGACTTCCTCGACCCTGTCTATGGCATCGATCGACGCCTGCCAGAGCCTGCGACCCAGGTCGCCGTAGTGGCGTAGCAGCGGCTCGACCGAGGGCTTGACCCCGTGAATGGCCATGCCGCCGTTGATCCCGCTTGCCCCCTCGCCGACGGCGCGAGTGTCAAGAACGGCAGTGGCGAGTCCGGCGCGCGCGAGGACCCGCGCAGCATTGAGACCCGTTATCCCGGCCCCGATGACGGCGACATCGACCATCGCCGGGGGATCGACGGTTGGGAGGCTTTCGGAGTAGTCGTCGGTCCAGAACGGAACGGTGCGAACGTCCATGACCGGAACGCTACTCATTTTCCCCGTGCAGCACCGACCGGGCCGACTGTCGCTGACTAACGTGCAAAGGGCGTATGGCGGATCTGATAGTGCGAGGCGGAACCATCTACACGATGGACGCCGCGCGGAGTTTGGGGACATCCATCCTGATACGCGACAAGCGGATCCACGCCGTCGGGCATGGCGAGGAGTTCCCTCACAGCGCCTCGACCGAGATTATCGACCTCCAGGGCCGATTCGTCCTACCCGGTTTCCAGGACGCCCACGTTCATCCGCCGACAGGTGGCCTGAGCCTCCTACGCTGCAATCTGCACGAAGACAAGACCCGCGAGGAGCATCTGGACACCATCCGCCGCTATGTCGTCCGACACCCCCACGAGGAGTGGATCTTGGGCGGCGGCTGGGCAATGGACGCGTTTCCCGGCGGTACCCCCACACGCCAAGAACTCGACAATGTCGTCCCTGATCGTCCCGCGTTTCTGATCAACAGGGACGGGCACGGAGCCTGGGTGAACGCGATGGCGCTCAAGCTGGCAGGGGTCGATCGATCGACCCCCGATCCCGCAGATGGGCGGATCGAACGCGACGACGTCGGCGAACCTGCCGGCACGCTCCAAGAGGGAGCGATGGAGCTGGTGCGAAGGGTGGTTCCTGCAGATACCGAGGAGACCTACCTTCGTGGTCTCGAGGTGGCGCAGGAGTACCTCCTTTCCCTCGGGATCACGGGGTGGCAGGACGCCGACGTGACGCCCCCCACCGAGGCCGCCTACCGCAGACTCGCAGACGCAGGCAGGCTTCACGCACACGTGGTCGGTGCGTTGTGGTGGGAGCGTGCCGAAGGCGAGGAGCAGATCGAGCGACTGATCGAGCGACGGGTCAACGCCCGCGTGCCCGGGTTCCGTCCGACGAGTGTCAAGATGATGCTCGACGGCGTCTTCGAGAACTTCACCGCCTCGATGATCGACCCGTACCTCGACGCCGACGGTCTGTCGAGCGGCACCACCGGTATCAACTTCATCGACCCCGACATGTTGCGGCGGTACGTGACGATCCTCGATGCCGAAGGGTTTCAGGTCCACTTCCACGCCATCGGAGACCGCGCCGTCAGGAACGCACTGGATGCGGTCGAAGCCGCACGAGAGGCCAACGGCTGGAACGATCACAGGCATCTCATCTCACACATCCAGGTCGTCCATCCCGACGATCTTCCGAGGTTCCGCAGGCTTGGGGTCGTAGCCAACGGACAGCCGTTCTGGGCATGCATGGACGGATATCAGAGCGAGCTCACGATTCCGTTCCTCGGACCCGAACGAAGTGCGGGCCAGTACCCGTACGCGTCGCTGCTGCGCAATGGCGCCACGCTTGCGTTCGGGAGCGACTGGTCGGTCTCGACGCCTAACCCGCTTCTCGAGATCGAGACGGCCGTCTCCCGGATCTCGCCGGAGGATCGGACCACACCGGTGTTCTATCCCGATGAGCGCATCGGCCTCCACGAAGCCCTGGCGGCGTTCACGATCGGGTCGGCGTTCGCCAACCACTTGGAAACAGACACTGGGTCGATCGAACCGGGGAAGCTCGCCGACCTGGTGGTACTCGACAGGAACCCCTTTGAAGCGGCACCCATTGGCGAAGCGAACGTCGATCTGACAATGTTCGAAGGCGACGTCCTCTATAGACGGGAGGAAGTATGAAGGGATGGAGGCCAAGGTGACGTCGGCGGCGGTAGAGCTGACGGGAATCACCAAGCGATTCAGCGACGTCGTGGCTGTCAACGACCTGGACTTGACGATCGGTGACGGAGAGTTCTTCTCTCTGTTGGGCCCATCAGGATGCGGCAAGACCACAACGCTGCGCATGATCGCGGGCCTCGAGTTCCCGACTGAGGGCAGTATCCGAGTATTCGGGGAAGAGATGGGTCTGCGGCCCCCGAACAAGCGCCCCATCAACACCGTGTTCCAGTCCTACGCCCTCTTCCCACACATGACGGTCGCCCAGAACATCGGGTTCGGACTCGAGATGCGCAGCGTCGAGCGGTCGGACATCGACAAGCAGGTGGACGAAGCTGTGCAGCTCGTTCGGCTCGGTGGTATGGAACGTCGCAAACCAACCCAGCTCTCCGGTGGGCAGCAACAGCGGGTGGCGCTCGCCCGTGCACTGGTCAACCGTCCGAAGGTGCTTCTCCTCGACGAGCCACTGGGCGCACTCGACCTCAAACTGAGGCAAGCGATGCAGACAGAGTTAAAAGACCTCCAAGAGCGCGTTGGGATCTCGTTCGTGTATGTGACCCACGACCAGGAGGAAGCGCTGACAATGTCAGATCGGATCGGCGTCATGAACGACGGGGTCCTCCTTCAGGTCGGCTCGCCCGAGCAGATCTACGAGCACCCCGGAACCCGATTCGTTGCGAACTTCATCGGAGAGACAGCGTTCATCAACGGGGTCGTTGCAGAGTCGGGGGTTGTGCGTCTGCCCAACGGGAACAACGTTCGCACTCGCACCGATGTCCCGTCGGGCACTGCCGTGACATTGGCTCTGCGTCCTGAACGGCTATATCTCGCACCACCTGACGAACCAGCGCCCGCGTCGGTCAATCAGATCCACGGAACCGTGCGTCGTCGTGTGTACCTCGGAAACGCCAACTTCTACGAGGTCGACGTCGGATTCGACACCTTGAAGGTCCGACTGGAGAACACGATGAGCGCCACGACGTACGCACCGGGTGACAAAGTTGTCGTTCAGTGGCAGCCCGGCTCGTCGAAGGCGCTCGCCAAATGACCGGCGACACTGTTCCCGTCACACCAGATCTGGAACGCGCCGCAGAGCGTGCCGAACGGCGGCGAGGATTCCGTCTCGGACTGCCGGGGTTTGCCTACCTGGTGATCTTCTTCGCCATTCCACTCATCATGGTGTTCGTTTACTCGTTTGCAACGCGCAGTTCGACCGGAAAGACCCTGCTCCAGGACTGGAACCTCCAGTCGTACCAGAGGCTCGTCGATCCGATCGTGCGGCAGATCGCCTGGCGATCGTTGTGGCTGGCAGTCGTGACCACCGTCATCTGTCTAATCCTCGCCTATCCGTTCGCCTACTTCATCGCCACCCGCCGCCCCGTCGTTCGCAATGTTCTCCTCGTCCTCGTCATGATCCCGTTCTGGTCCAACTTCCTGGTCAGGACGTACGCGTGGCGGGTGCTACTCGGCTCGGATGGCCCCGTCTCGCAACTGACGGAACTCCTCGGATTGGGGCAGACCCGCATCCTGTTCACCCCGCTCGCCATCCTGATAGGACTCGTCTACGGGTTCCTGCCGTTCATGGTGCTGCCGCTGTACGCGGCGATCGAACGTATTGACTGGAGCCTGGTCGAAGCCGCGAGGGATCTGTACGCGAACGGCTGGATGGCGTTCAGGAGGGTCACGCTCCCGTTGAGCCGTCCTGGGGTCGTGGCCGGGTCGATCCTCGTGTTCATCCCGAGTCTCGGTGCCTATGTGACCCCTGAGATCCTGGGGGGTGCCAAGACCACCCTGCTGGGGAGTTACATCGTGCAGCAATTCCTCGCCGCCCGGAACTGGCCGTTCGGAGCGGCTCTGTCGTTTGCGGTGATGGCCGTCATGCTTGCGGCGACCCTCATCTACTTCAGGGAAGGAGGGCAGACGCTGTGAACTCCTCTACCCGACCGAGGGGCATCGTCGAGCGACTCCTCGCGGCCAACTCGTGGATCGTCTATACGTTCTTCTACGCCCCGATCCTCGTGCTGGTCTTCTTTTCCTTCAACGACAACCGCAACGTCGGCGTCTGGACCCACGCCAGCCTCCGTTGGTATGGGGAACTCGCACAGAGTCACGACATCATCCGCTCCGTCAAGAACTCGCTGATCGTCGCCACCGTGGCGACCATCGTGTCGACGGTGATCGGTACCGCTGCGGCACTCTCGATGGAACGGTTCCGGTACCGGGGTCAGCGCACCTACGACGCACTCCTGTATCTACCGATCATTATCCCGGACGTGACGATGGCGGTGATGATGCTGCTGTTCTTCGTGCAAGCCTTCGGCGTCGCGAACAACCTGTTGGGGACCAGGATCGAGCTCGGGCTCGGATCCATCTCGCTTGCCCACATCGCCTTCGACATCTCGTTCGTGGCTGTCGTGGTACGCGCGCGCCTTGCCCAGATGGACTCGAGTCTCGAAGAGGCGGCGCGCGACCTCTACGCGAGCCGTTGGCAGACATTCCGCAGGGTCACCCTGCCGTTGATCATGCCGGGAGTCGCCGGAGGCGCACTTCTCGCACTCACGATGTCGCTTGACGACGTGGTGGTCACCAGCTTTGTCACTGGGCCGGGATCGACGACTTTGCCCGTGTACGTGTTCGGCCTCGTGAAGAGGGGTGTGACGCCGCTCGTCAATGCCGTGTCGACGCTCATGCTGGTAGCGTCGATGTTGCTGGTTGCAGGCTCGCTCTTCTTCCAGCGAAGAAGCCGAGCGACAGGCCGAGGAGGAGGGACTGTTGAAACCTAGAACCACAATCGTGATCCTGCTGGTGGTGCTGCTCATGGTGGTGATGTCGGCGTGCGGCAATTCGGCCGACACCACAACCACAGGAGCGCCAGCGCAGACGACGACTACCGCTGCTGAGGCGATGG
>Ga0315556_1000202_pt1 | contig 35476 bp, 33 predicted proteins | sample SalMarSW160310MG_FD_202112 | JGI IMG/M metagenome (GOLD analysis project Ga0315556, IMG submission 202112) | Salt marsh sediment microbial communities from the Plum Island Ecosystem LTER, Massachusetts, United States - Salt Marsh Sediment SW1603-10 ...
ACGACGGCAGCGAAGACCTGTTTGCGCATTTTTCCGCGATCAACATGTCGGGCTTCAAGACCCTAAAGGAAGGCCAGAAGGTCTCCTTCGACGTGGTGCAGGGCCCAAAGGGAAAACAGGCCTCGAATATCCAGAAGGCCTAGCCAGTTCGCAGCACAGAATTTAAAAAGGCCGCCCGAGGGCGGCCTTTTTGTTTGCTCTTGCCCGCTCGTTACATGCGCTCGATCAGCGCCTGTCCGAATCCCGAGCAGGAAACCTGCTTGGCGCCCTGCATCTGGCGCGCGAAATCGTAGGTCACCACCTTGTCGGCAATCGCGGCCTCGATCGACTTGACGATCGCGTCCGCGGCCTCGGTCCATCCCATGTGACGCAGCATCATCTCGGCCGAGAGGATCTCGGAGCCCGGGTTGACGTAGTCCTTGCCGGCATATTTCGGCGCGGTGCCGTGTGTAGCCTCGAACATTGCCACCGAGTCGGACATGTTGGCCCCGGGCGCAATCCCGATACCCCCCACTTCCGCGGCGAGCGCGTCCGAGATGTAGTCGCCGTTGAGGTTGGTGGTGGCGAGGACGTCGTACTCCGCCGGCCTGAGCAGGATCTGCTGCAGCATCGCGTCGGTGATGACGTCCTTGACGACGATGTCAGGCCCGCTCTTCGGGTTCTTGAAACTGCACCATGGGCCGCCGTCGATAGGCTTGGCGCCGAATTCCTTCTGCGCCAGCTGGTAGCCCCAGTCGCGGAAACCGCCCTCGGTGAATTTCTGGATGTTGCCCTTGTGCACCAGGGTCACCGATTTGCGCTTGTTGTCGATCGCGTACTGGTACGCCTTGCGGATAAGGCGCTCGCTGCCCTCGATCGACACCGGCTTGATGCCGATCGCAGAGCTCGCCGGAAAGCGGATCTTCGTGACCTTCATTTCCTTGATCAGGAAATCGATCACCTTGTTCGCCTCGGCCGACTTGGCCGGCCACTCGATGCCGGCGTAGATGTCTTCCGCGTTCTCACGGAAGATCACCATGTCGACCTTGTCGGGCTCCTTGAGCGGGCTGGGCACGCCCTTGAACCAGCGTACCGGGCGCAGACAGACGTACAGGTCCAGCTCCTGGCGCAGGGCGACGTTGATCGAGCGGATGCCGCCGCCGACCGGCGTGGTGAGCGGGCCCTTGATCGAGACCACGTACTCCTTCGACGCTTCGAGGGTCTCGTCGGGCAGCCATACGTTCTCGCCGTAAACCTTGCACGACTTCTCGCCGGCGAACATCTCCATCCACACGATCTTCTTCTTGCCGCCGTAGGCTTTGTTCACCGCGGCGTCCACCACCTTGATCATGACCGGCGTGATATCGACGCCGGTGCCGTCGCCCTCGATGAAGGGGATGATCGGGTTGTCCGGCACGGCGAGCGAGAAGTCCTTGTTCACCTTGATCTTTTCGCCGCCCGCGGGGACCTTGATGTGCTTGTACGCCATGACTGCTCCTGGGAAGAGGAAAGGCTAAAAGATATATTATATAAGAGTTGTCCCCGGGTTCACCGGTGCCGGGCCGAAACCTTGCCGGGGCGCAAAATCATACGCCGCGAGGCCGGCATCGCGCCGCTGTCAACCGACCCGGCGGCCGAGCGTTGTTGGGCAGCGTCCCGGCGCAAGCCGGGCGTCGCTGTACAACGACTACAACGTTCAACTCTATAGAGAAGACATTCAAATGAAAAAGCTGCTGTCGATGCTGATCGCCGCGATGTTTGCCGCGGTTTCCTACCAGGCCCTCGCCGCGGAAGAAAAGCCCGCGACGCCGAAGATGGAGAAGAAAGCCGCGGCCAAGAAGCACGCGAAGAAAAAGGTCGCGAAAAAGGTGGCGAAGAAAGAAGTGAAGAAGGAAGAAATGAAGAAGTAAGCGCTACCTGGCGCTTGGCGAAAAGGCAGGGTATCTTTCCCTGCCTTTTCCTTTTCCGGATCCCGTGAAACGCTTCATCGCCGCATGTCTGGCCGCCGCCCTGCTGGTTGCGGCGCCCGCGCGCGGCCAGCTTGGGACGCTGCCCGAGGTGGCGCTCTCGCTCGGCATGCGTCAAATCCACGCCGAGCTCGCCGATAGCGTCGCCGCCCGCATGCAGGGTCTCATGTACCGGACCTCTCTCGCGCCCAACAGCGGCATGCTGTTCGTCTACGAGCGGCCCGCCATGGAGTGCATGTGGATGAAGAACACCCTCATTCCGCTGTCGGTCGCCTTCATCGACGACGCCGGCGCGATCATAAATATCGCTGCCATGCAGCCGCAGACCGAGGAGTCTCACTGCGCCACGCGCCCTGCGAGCTACGCCCTGGAAATGGAACAGGGCTGGTTCGCCCGTAACGGAATCCGCCCGGGCGCCGTTCTGCTCGGGCTCGAGCAGCTCAGGCAACGACCGCGCTGAGGCTTGCGGGCGCGGGCGGCCGCGCTCAACCGAGGTTCTTGCCGGCGAATTCCCAGTTCGCCAGGCTGGCGAGGAAAGTCTCGACGAACTTCGGCCGCGCGTTGCGGTAGTCGATGTAGTAGGCGTGCTCCCAGACGTCGATCGTGAGCAGCGGCTTGTCGGCGCCGGTGACCGGGGTGCCGGCGTTGGAGGTGTTGACGATGTCGACGCCGCCGTCGCCTTTCTTTACCAGCCAGGTCCAGCCTGAGCCGAAGTTGCCCACCGCGCTCTTCGAGAACGCCTCCTTGAAGGCGTCGAACGAGCCCCACTTCTTGTCGATCGCCGCCGCCAGGGCACCGGAGGCCTTGCCGCCGCCGCCCGGCTTCATGCAGCTCCAGAAGAAAGTGTGGTTCCAGACCTGCGCCGCGTTGTTGAACACGCCGCCGCTGGCTTTCTTCACGATTTCCTCGAGGGAAGCCTTCTCGAACTCGGTGCCCTTGATCAAGTTGTTCAAATTGGTGACGTAGGCCTGGTGATGCTTGCCGTAGTGGAACTCCAGCGTCTCCTTGGAGATGTGCGGGGCGAGCGCGTCCATCGCGTACGGCAGTGGGGGAAGCTTATGTTCCATTTTGGGATTCCTCTGGGCGGGTGGAAAAACCTTTCAATTCTAGTGGAAGCGGCGGCCGGGTGACAACGCAGGCCTCGTTTCAGAGCGGAAAAAACCGTGGCAGCAGGAGGGAATACGACGCCAGCATCAGCGCCAGCAGCGGCAACCCGCCACGCATGAAATCGCTGAAGCGGTAGCCGCCCGCGCTCATCACCAGCAGGTTGGTCTGGTAGGCCATCGGCGTGACGTAGCAAAAATTGGCGCCGAACATGATTGCCAGCACCAGCGGCTCGGGCGCAACGCCCAGCTGCGCGGCGATGCTGACCGCGATCGGCGTTCCGACCGCGGCGGCGGCGCTGTTGGATACGAAATTGGTGAATGCCGCCATCAGCAGCATCAGCAGCGCCAGCACCCACTCGGGCGGCATCCCCCGCGTCGCGCCGACGAACGCCGACGCGAGCCAGGCGGTGGCGCCGGTCCTCTCCAGCGCCGCGCCCAGCGCCAGGCTTGCCGCCACCAGCAGTATCACCTTGGTCGAGAGCGCCGAAGCAGCGTCTTCCCAATCCAGGCAACGCGTCAGGATCATCGCCGCGACGCCGGCGAGCGCCGCGATCGAGATCGGCGCCAGCTTGAATGCCGCGAGCAGCACCACCACGGCCAGGATGGCGAGCGCCAGCGGTGCCCGCTCGGTGCGCGGCAGCTCGGTGCTCTGGCCGAGGACCAGCAGCCGCGCGCGCGCGCGGAGCTTGCCTATGGCCTCCTCGGTGCCCTGCACCAGCAGCACGTCGCCCGTGCGAAGCACTACGTCGCCGATGTCGTCGTAACCGTGCAGCGCCCGGCCGCCGGAACGATGCAGTCCGACGATCACGACATCGTGATACGAGCCGAAGTTCGTTGCGCGCAGCGTCGAGCGACTGAGCGGCGAGTTGTCGGTTACGACCACTTCCGCAAGGTGCTGGCCCTCCGCGGCGAGCGGATGCTCTTCGTCCACCGGGTGCTCGAGATCGTCGACCTTGTACAGCTTTGCGCCGAGCACGTCGGCGAACTCGCGCAATTCCTTGGCGCTCGCGCTGACGTAGATCCGGTCGCCGGCGTGCAGCTTGAGCGATGGCATGCGCGCGAGCTCAAGCCCCTCGCCGCGTACCACGCGCGTAACGCGCATCGCACGCCCGACCTTCTTCTGCGCTTCCGACAGCGGCTTATCGTCCGCGAAGCCGCCCTCGCTCACGTGCAGCGCGGCCGAGAAGACCTGCGGCGCCGCGTCGCCCAGGGGCGCGGCGCGCTGCGGCAGCAGGCGCGGCAGCACCAGCCAGAGGTACAGGATGCCGCCCACTGCGGCGAGCGCCGTGACGTGGATGAACTCGAACATCTCGAAGCGGCGCACGCCCAGATCGGCCGCGATCGCCACGACCAACAGGTTGGTCGAGGTGCCGATTGTGGTTCCCATGCCGCCTATCAGGACCGCGAAATTCATCGGCATCAGGGTGCGCGAAGCGGAGGACTTTGCGCGCAACGCGGCGCCGACCAGGATCGGCATCATGAGCACGACGATCGGCGTGTCGTTGAGGATGCCGCTGAAGGACGCGCACAGGATCAGCACGAGGAGCATCGCCGCGCCCGGCCGCGCCGCAAGCATGCGCCCGAGCAGGCGCGAGGCGGGCTCGAGCGCGCCGGTCGCCACCAGCCCGCGGCCAAGGATCATCAGGCCGCAGATCGCCACCAACGCCTCGTGGCCGAAGCCGAAAAAGAAGTCCACCGGCGTCAGGCGCACGCCGTCGTGAACGTAGGGCACCAGCTGGAAGCCCGCGCTCAGCAGCACCAGCACGAGCAGACTGGTGGTTTCGATCGGCAGCCGCTCGAGCGCGAACATCGCGAACGCGAACACGGTCAGCGCGAGTACCGCGATGGCGTGGGGTTCGAGCGGCGGCATGGCCATCAATCCGCGTCAGCGGGGCGCGGCGTATCCGACGGGCGCTCGATCCGCCCGGCCAGCGCGACGAATGCGGCGTAATCGCTAAGGAAGAAATTTTCGGTGCCGATGCGTTGCGTAAGACCGGTGCGGTCGAAAACGGAGCGCACCCGCGGTTTGACCGCGCTGAACAGCAACTCGATGCCGTTCTTGCGCAACCCGTCGCACAGCGAAGCCAGCATTTCGACGCCCGAGGCGTCCAGGTCGTTGATGCCCGAGCCGGAAACGAGCACGAAGCGCAAGCCAGGATAGCGGCGCTCGAGCTGCAATACCGCGCTCTCGAAATAGGACACATTGACGAACACGAGCGAGGCGTCGAAATGGATCACCCCCACGGCCCCCCGCAGCGCCTGCGGCATGTCTTCGGGCGTTTCGCGCGCTAGCTGCGCGGAGGCGGGCTCGACCACGGCCATATTCGGCCGCATGCGCCGGTAGATGAACAGCCCGAGCGAGATGAGTATGCCGACGAAGATGCCGTTCTGTATCTGCGGCGCGAACGCAATGGTGGCGGCAAAGGTCAACAAGGCGGCAATCGCATCGTCCCGGCTTGCGCGCCACGCGTTGCGCAGGCTGCGCAGGTTGATCAGGTTGGTCAGCGCCATGACGATGATCGCGGCCAGCACCGGCAGCGGCAGGTACTTGAGCAGGGGCGTGAAGAACAGCAGCGTGAGCAGAACGCACAGGGCGGCGACGATCGACGAGATTCCGGTTCGCGCCCCCGACGCCAGGTTGAGCGCGGAGCGCGAGAAGGAGCCGCTGACCGGCATGGTCTGGCTGAAAGCGGCGGCGAGTTTCGCCAGCCCCTGGCCGATGAGCTCCTGGTTCTCGTCCCACTTGGTCGCGGTCTTGATGGCCGCGATCTTGGCGCTCGACATGGCCTCCATGAAGCTGATGACCGCGATCACGAACGATGCCGGGAGCAGCTCGATCCACGCCTCGAGGCTGAAGCGCGGCAGCGCGAGCGCCGGCAGGCCGCGCGGGATGTCGCCGACGATGCGCCCGCCGTTACCCGCGTAGTCCAGGAAATAGCTCGCCGCGGTGAGCAGCGCCACGCAGATCAGGACGCCCGGCAGGCGCGGCGCGTAGCGCCGGAAGGCGACCAGCAGGGTGATCGCCGTGACGCCGAACAGCACCGAGTAGCCGTGCGACTCGGCAGCGTGCACCAGCACGTGCCAGGTATCGATTACGGCGTGACCGCGCGCGGGCGGTGCGACGCCGAACAGCGCCGGCACCTGGGACAGGGTGATCAGGATCGCCGCCGCGTTCACGAACCCCATCAGCACCGGATGCGACAGGAGGTTCATCAGCACGCCGAGGCGCATGACGCCGAACGACAGCTGGAACAGGCCCGAAAGCAGCGCGACGCTGATCGCGTAGGCCACGTATTGCTCGCTGCCCGCCGCGGCGAGCGGCGCGATGCTCGCCGCGGTGAGCAGCGAGGTGAGCGCCACCGGGCCGGTCGAAAGCTGCGACGAGGAGCCGAAAAGCGCGCCGAAGATGGTCGGGATCAGCGCGGCGTAGAGACCGTAATACGGCGGCAGACCGGCGAGCTGGGCGTAGGCAAGGGACTGCGGGATCGCGACCAGCGCAACGGTAAGGCCGGCGACGGCGTCAAGCCGCAGGCTCTCGCGCGTGATCCCCGGCAGCCAGGCGAGAAAAGGCAGTACGCGAAGCGTAGAGGCACGCATCGCGGGCTCATTCTTCGCGTGGCGGCGGCAAGGTTGCGCACTCCTGGAAGATGCGGGCGGTGCAGCGGGCGCAGATCGCGCGGTCGAGCTGGGCGAAGATGGCTGCTATCGCTTCGCGCTTGCCGCGGAACATGTTCTCCGGGCCGAGCTCCTCGATGAAACCGCCGTTCTTGAGCACGTTCTCGACCGGCTGCCGCAGCCCCTGCAGGTAGAGCTGGCCGTTGTCCCAGCGCCGCTTGCGCGCTTCTCGCAGCAGCGCTTCGGCGCCCGCGACGTCGACGAAGTTGATGTTGCGCGAAATAAGCAGCAGGCGGCGCTGCTCGCGCGTGAGCTCGCGCAGGGTGTCGAAATGCGACTCGACGTGATCGACCGCGCCGAAGTAGATCGAGCCCTCCACGCTCAGGATCTTGAGCTGCGGGCACTCCGGCAGTTCTTCGCCCGGTGGCGCGAGCTGGCGCTCGCTGTGGCGCGAGTCCGGCACCAGGCTGCGCATCATCGGACGCGAGGTGCGGTACAGGTACACCACGAGCGAAGCCATCACGCCGACCAGGATCGCGTATGCGATCGGCATGACGAGCGTGGCGAGCAGGGTGGCGGCGACCACCGCCGCCTCCTGGCGGCTGGTGCGCAGATACATGCGCATCTGGCCGATGTCGATCAGGCCCCATCCGGCCAGCACCAGCAGCCCGGCGATCGCGGGATGCGGCAGCAGCGCCGCCACCGGCGCGAGCACCAGCAACAGCAGCACGAGGAAGCCCGCCGACAGCACGGCCGACAGCGGCGTGCGCGCGCCGGACTCGTAATTGATGCCGCAGCGATTGACCGACGCGCAGGAGGGATAGCCGGAGAAGAACGCACCGGCGATGTTGGAAAGGCCCTGGCCGATCAGTTCCTGGTTGGTGTCGATGCGCTGGCCCGACCGGATCGCCACGGCGCGCACGATGGCGATGGCCTGGGTCACCGACAGGATCGTCACCGCGAAGGCAGGCGCCAGCAGATTGGTCAGGGTGGCGCCGCGCATGTCGGGCAGCGACAGCGGCGGCAAGGCTCCCGGCAGCGCTCCCAGCGTGCGGATGCCGGTGTTCTCGGCGCCGACCGCGAAATTGATCGCCAGCGCCGCGACAGTGCCCACCACCGTCGCGACCAGCATCGGCGCCATGCGCGGCGTGTAGCGCTTGGTCAGCGCGCCGGCGACCACCGTCAGGATTCCCACGGCGAGAGCCCAGGGATGCACTTCGTTCAGGTGCGCGATGGTGTTGTGCAGCATTTCGTAGAACTGGCTCGCGTGTCCGGAATGGGTGCCGAACAGCTGCGAAATCTGGCTCACGATGATGATGATGCCGACCGCGCTGGTGAAGCCGACGATGACGCCGTTGGAGATGAAGTTGACCAGCACGCCGAGACGGAAGAAGCCCATCGCCAGCATCAGCAGCCCCGACATCAGCGCCAGCGTGAGGGCCATCGAGACGAAGCCGGATGAACCGGGAACGGCGAGTGGCGTCAGCATCGCGAGCACCATCAGCGATACCGCATTGGTCGGGCCCGACACCGCGTGCAGCGACGAGCCAAACAGGGCGGCGATCGCGGTCGGCACCATGGCGCAGTAGAGCCCGTATTCGGGCGGCAGGCCGGCGAGCGTCGCGTAGGCCACGCCCTGCGGCAGGACGACCACCGCGCCGATCAGGCCGGCGATCGCGTCCGCGCGCAGCGACTTCCGATCCACGCGCGGCCACCAGGCGAGGAACGGCAACAAGCGGCGGAGATAGGGCTGCGCGGGCAAGGGTGGGCGCCGAGGTGACGCGGTATCTTAGCAAGATACGCGCGCCGGGATTCGTCCTTGCGCGCGCCTAGGCGCGCTCCTACTATCGAGATAAAGCACACTTATGCCAAAGCTCGCCGCCAATCTGTCGCTGCCGCTTCCGCAGCTCGATGTTACGCGCCTCGACCGCATCGGCTATCGTGGATGGATCGGCTGCGAATACAATCCGAAGGGTGACACGCTGGAGGGGCTGACATGGGCGAAGCTGTACCGGTAGCGCGCATCGACGCCTCGCGCCAGAGCGAAGTCGTACGCCGGCTGCGCGAGTTCCTGCCGGCGCGCGCGGTGCTGTTCGAGGACGAGGACACGCGGCCTTACGAGTGCGACGGGCTTACCGCGTACCGTCGCTCGCCGATGGTCGTGGCCCTGCCCGAGACCGACGAACAGGTGCGGCGCGTGTTGCAGACTTGCTCGGCGCTCGGCGTGCCGGTGGTGCCGCGCGGCGCGGGTACCGGGCTTTCCGGCGGGGCGCTGCCGCTGGCCGACGGCGTGCTGCTGTCGATGGCCAAGTTCATGCGCGCGCTGCGCATCGACCCGATCGCGCGTCTCGCGGTGGTGCAGCCCGGCGTGCGCAATGCCGCCATCTCCGACCTGGTGGCCCCGTTCGGGCTCTACTACGCGCCCGATCCGTCGAGCCAGATCGCGTGCTCCATCGGCGGCAACGTGGCCGAGAACTCGGGCGGGGTGCACTGTCTGAAGTACGGGCTGACGGTGCACAACGTGATGCGCGTGCGCGGCTACACGATCGACGGCGAGCCGGTCGACTTCGGCAGCGAGGCGCTCGACGCGCCCGGTTACGATCTGCTCGCGCTCGCAATCGGCTCCGAAGGACTGCTCGCGGTGATCACCGAGGTGACGGTCAAGCTGCTGCCCCAGCCGCAGCTCGCGCGCGTGGTGATGGCGTCGTTCGGCGATGTCGAAACCGCCGGCCAGGCGGTCGCCGCGGTGATCGCGGCCGGCATCGTGCCGGCCGGCCTCGAGATGATGGACAAGCCGGCGACGCACGCGGTGGAGGAGTTCGTCCGCGCCGGCTACGACCTGGACGCGGCGGCGATCCTGTTGTGCGAGTCCGACGGCACGCCCGAGGAGGTGGAGGAGGAGATCGCGCGCGTCAAGCAGGTGCTGTCGGACGCGGGCGCGACCCGCATGAGGGTGTCGCGCGATGAAGCCGAGCGGCTGCGGTTCTGGTCCGGACGCAAGGCGGCCTTCCCGGCGGTGGGGCGCATCTCGCCCGACTACTACTGCATGGACGGAACCATCCCTCGTCGTCGCCTGGGCGAGGTGCTGCGCTTCATCGGCGAGATGGAAAGCAAGTACAGCCTGCGCTGTCCGAATGTGTTCCACGCCGGCGACGGCAACCTGCATCCCCTGATCCTGTACGACGCCAACGACCCCGATCAGCTGCACCGCACCGAGCAGTTCGCGCGCGAAGTGCTGGAGAAGTGCGTCGAGGTCGGCGGCACCATCACCGGCGAGCACGGCGTGGGAGTCGAGAAGATCGACCAGATGTGCACCCAGTTCGGGCGCGACGAGCTCGAGATGTTTCACGCGGTCAAGCGGGCGTTCGATCCCGCCGGTCTGCTCAATCCCGGCAAGGCGGTGCCCACCCTGGCGCGCTGCGCCGAGTACCGGGGCATGCACGTGCACGGCGGCCAGCTGCCGTTCCCCGATCTGCCGCGCTTCTGATGCAGGCCGTCCTCGACGCGATGGCCGAGCGGGTGCGGGAGGCGGCCGGGCGCGCGTACCACCTGCGCCTGTGCGGCGGCGGCAGCAAGGACTTCTACGGCAACTCGCTCGTCGGCGAGCCGCTCGACACCGGTGATTACAGCGGCATCCTCAATTACGAGCCGAGCGAGCTGGTCGTCACGGCGCGCTGCGGCACCCCGCTGGCCGAGCTCGAGCGCTCGCTGGCCGAGAACGGCCAGATGCTGCCGTTCGAGCCGCCGCACTTCGGTCCCGGCGCGACGCTCGGCGGCTGCGTGGCCGCCGGGCTGTCGGGGCCGCGGCGCGCCAGCGCCGGCGCGGTGCGCGATTTCGTGCTCGGCGCGCGCCTGCTCGACGGCCGTGGCCGCGTGCTCGCGTTCGGCGGCGAGGTGATGAAGAACGTCGCCGGCTACGACGTCTCGCGCCTGCTCGCAGGCTCGCTCGGCACGCTCGGCGTGATCCTCGAGGTCTCGCTAAAGGTGCTTCCGCGCCCGGCCATCGAAGCCACTTTGCGGCTCGAGGCGCCGCAGGACAAGGCGCTCGAATGGATGAACCAGTGGGCCGGCAAGCCGCTGCCGATCTCCGCCACCTGCTATCTGAACGGCGAGCTGAGCGTGCGCCTGTCCGGCGCCGCAGCCGCAGTGCGCGCGGCGCGCGAGACCCTCGGCGGCGAGGAGGTGCGCGACGGGGGGCAATTCTGGGCCGGCGTACGCGAGCATGCGCACCCGTATTTCGCCCCCGAGTCGCCGCTGTGGCGCCTGTCGCTGCCCTCGAGCGCGCCGCCGCTGAGCCTGCCCGGGGAGCAGCTGATCGAGTGGGGCGGCGCGCTGCGCTGGCTTGCGTCCGCAGCCGAACCGCGCACGATCCGCGAGGCGGCGCAGCGCGCGGGCGGCCATGCCACGCTGTTTCGCGCGCGCGACAAGTCGGCGGGAGCGTTCGCGCCGCTGGCGCCGGCGCAACTGAAGCTGCACCGCGAGCTCAAGGTGGCGTTCGACCCGGCGCGGGTCTTCAACCCCGGCCGACTTTATCCCGAGCTGTGACCAGGCGCTTTTCCTCGAGCTTCATGTTGTCGCGGGCGAACTGCGCGTACGTCGAGTCGGGATACTTCGCCAGCAGCGTGCGGTACAGCTTGAGCGCGACCTCGGGCTGGCCTGCGGCGCCCGCCCTGCCTGCGACCGCGATCAGGCGCTTCTGCGCCCCGACTGCGTCGCCGGCGAGCAATGCGCTTGCGTGCAGCGCCCAGGCCGCCTGCATGAAGCCGCCCTGGGCGAGCAGGGCTTGGCCGAGTGCGTCCCACTGTGCGGGCGCAAGCCGCAGCTCCGCGCGTTCGTCGACGTACTCGGCGAACACGCCGGCCGCTGCGCCCGCCTGGCCGCCGGCGAGGCACAGCTCGATCGCCTGCGCCGCGGCGCGCCGCCGCAACGCCGCCTGCGCCTCGCCGGGCGCTAGGCGCCTGGCGAGCAGCGCTATCGCGGCCGCCGACTGCGCGTCGCGGGAGTTATCGATCAGCGCCAGCCGCGCCGCGGCGAAGGCCTCGAGCAGCCCGGCCGGGTCGAGCTGCGCCGCGCGCGCCCTCGTTTCCTCGAAGCTCGGCTTGGCCGCCTCCTTGACCGCCTCCGTGGGCAGCGGCTTTTTCGGCGCCGACGCCGCGAGCGTCCCGGCCATGAAAGCCGCCAACCTGCGCTCCTCGTCGTCCGCCGGCTCGGCGCCGTCGCGCCGGCGGCGCCACGATACGACTGGTACGGCCGCGACCGGTCCGAGCAGCAGGCCCCAGAACCCGGTCAGCACGAACCCGATTCCCGCGGCCAGCGGCAGAATCATTTTCCAATTGGCTCGCTCCATGCGCCCTCCCTTCGCGCGGGGCCGGCGCAACTATAGAGCCTGCGGCGGGGTCTGAACAATGCAAACCAGCCTGGCAGACTTCATCCGCGACACGCCGCAGGGACGTGAGGCGGACGCGATCCTGCGCAAGTGCGTGCATTGCGGATTCTGCACCGCGACCTGCCCCACCTACCAGTTGCTCGGTGACGAGCTGGACGGACCGCGCGGGCGCATCTACCTGATCAAGCAGGCGCTCGAAGGCGAGCGGGTGACCAAACGCACGCGCCTGCACCTGGACCGCTGTCTGACCTGCCGCGCCTGCGAGTCGACCTGCCCCTCGGGTGTCCAGTACGGCAGGCTGGTCGACATCGGGCGTGCGCTGGTCGAGGATCGCGCGCCGCGCGGCTGGGCCGCCCGCGGCGCGCGTGCAGCGCTCGCCTTCGCGCTGCCGCGCACGCGCCTGTTCGGCGCCGCGCTGCGGCTGGGGCAACTCGTGCGTCCGCTTCTCCCCGGCGCGCTGAAAGCGAAAGTGCCCCCCCGCGCGGCCACGGCCGGCGACTGGCCGGCGCCGCGCCATACGCGCAGGATGCTGGTGCTCGCGGGCTGCGTGCAGCCGGTGCTGGCGCCGTCGGTGAATGCCGCGGCGGCGCGCGTACTCGACCGCGTCGGCGTCTCGCTGCTCGAGGCGGGCGGCGCGGGCTGCTGCGGTGCGGTGCGCTTTCATCTTAACCACCAGGAGGGCGGGCGCAACGACATGCGCGCGCTGATCGACGCCTGGTGGCCCTCGGTCGAGAATGGCGAGGTCGAGGCGATCGTGATGACCGCCAGCGGCTGCGGCTCGACCGTCAGGGAATACGCTCATTTTCTGGCCGCCGACCCGGACTACCGCGAAAAGGCGGCGCGAATCGCCGCCATGACCCGCGACCTGTCGGAGGTGATCGCCGCCGAGGCCGACGCGCTCGGCGAGTGCCTCGGCGACGCCGCGCCGCGCGCGCGGGTCGCGTTCCAGTCGCCGTGCTCGCTGCAGCATGGCCAGCAGATTCGCGGCGTGGTCGAGGCGCTGCTCGCGCGCGCGGGCTACGAGCTCACGCCGGTGGCCGAGACGCACCTTTGCTGCGGCTCGGCGGGGACCTATTCGATCCTGCAGCCGGAGCTGTCTTTGCAGTTGCGCGCCCGCAAGCTCAGCGCGCTGCAATCGGGCCTGCCGGCGCAGATCGCGACCGCGAACGTCGGCTGCCTTTCCCACCTTCAGGCCGGAACCGGGACGCCGGTCAGGCACTGGATCGAGCTGGTCGACGAGGCGCTGCAGCGTACAATTCCCGCATGAACGCGCCCCAGACAGCGGACACGCTTGCGGACGCCGACAGCGAGGTGAAAGTGGTGCGCGCGGCGTGCCCGCACGATTGCCCCGACACCTGCGCGATGCTGGTGAGCGTGAAGGACGGCGTGGCGGTCAAGATCCGGGGCGACCCGTCGATGCCGTTCACCGACGGCTCGTTGTGCACCAAAGTCGCCTACTACCTCGAGCGGACCTATGCTCCCGACCGCGTGCTGCACCCTCTCAGGCGGGTCGGGCCGAAGGGAAGCGGCGAATTCCGCCGCATCGGCTGGGACGAGGCGCTGGACGAGATTGCCGCGCGGCTGAAAGCGCTTGCCGCCTCGCCCGAAGGCCCGGAGACGATCCTACCGTGCAGCTACGCCGGCACCATGGGCATGGTGCAGTACAGCTCGATGGACCGGCGCTTCTTCCACAAGCTCGGCGCCTCGATCCTCGACCGCACCTTGTGCTCCACGGCGGGCAAGTTCGGCATTAAGGCGACCCTCGGCGGCTCGGTGGGGATGGACCCCGAGCGCTTCGACGAGGCGAAGCTGATCGTGCTTTGGGGCGCGAATCCGGTTGTTTCGAATTTGCACCTGTGGTCGCGGGTGCAGGAAGCCAAGCGCCGCGGCGCCAAGGTGGTGGCGATCGACCCCTACCGCAGCCTGAGCGCGGAGAAATGCAGCCAGCACATCGCGCCGTTGCCGGGCACCGACGGCGCGCTCGCGCTCGGCATGATGCACGTTCTGATCGCCGAGGGGCTGATCGACCGCGACTACATCGCGCGCCACACCCTCGGCTTCGAGCGGCTCGCCGAGCGCGTCGAGCGCCATACCCCCGAGTGGGCGGCGCGGACCTGCGGCATCACGTTCGAGGAGGTGGTTGACCTCGCCCGCGAGTACGGTCGCACGCGTCCGGCGGCGATCCGCCTCAACTACGGCATGCAACGCCACGCCGGCGGCGGCATCGCCGCGCGCACCATCGCCTGCCTGCCGGCGCTCACCGGCGCCTGGCGCGAGGCGGCAGGCGGCATCGTCCTGACCACCGCGGATTTCTACGGCTTCGACCACGCCGCGCTGGAGCGGCCGGACCTGCTAGGCGCGCGACGGCCGCGCGTGATCAATCATTCCGCGCTGGGCGACGCGCTGACCCGCGCCGAGCCCCCGGTCCGCGCGACCATCGTGTACAACAACAACCCGGTCGCGGTCTGCCCCGATTCGGAAAAGGTGATCGCGGGATTCTCGCGCGAAGACCTGTTCTGCGTGGTGATGGACTCGTTCCTTACCGACACCGCGGACTACGCCGACATCGTGCTGCCGGCGACCACGCAGCTCGAGCACCACGATGTGCACAAGTCCTACGGCCACCTGTACGTGCTCGCCAACAACCCCGCCATCGCGCCGGTGGGCGAGTCGCTGCCGAACTCGGAAGTATTCCGGCGCCTGGCCGCACGCATGGGGTTCGACGAAGCGTGCTTCCGCGACAGCGACGAGGACATCTGCGCGCAGGCGCTCGCCTCGGCCAGCCCCCGCATGCGCGGCGTGGACTGGCGCGAGGTGAAGCAAAAGGGCTGGCAGCGACTGCGGCTGCCGGAACGTTTCGCCCCGTTCGCCGAGGGTGGCTTCCCGACCCCCTCGGGCAAGTGCGAGTTCTACAGCGAGTCGCTGGCGCGGCAGGGCCTCGATCCGCTGCCGTTCTTCAATCCGCCGGCCGAGTCGGTGGTGAGCAACCCGGCGCTGGCCGAGCGCTACCCGCTCGCCTTCCTGTCGCCGCCCGCGCGCCACTTCCTCAATTCGACCTTCGCCAACCTCAAGCGGTTCCGGGACTTCGAAGGCGAGCCGCGGCTCGAGATGCACCCGGACGATGCGGCGGCGCGAGGCATCCGTGACGGCGACCGGGTACGCGTGTTCAACGCGCGCGGCGAGTTCAACCTGCGCGTGTGCGTGAACGCCAGGCCGCGGCGCGGCGTGGTGGTGGCGCCTTCGGTGTGGTGGAAGAAATTCTCGCCGGACGGCCGCAACGCGAACCAGGTCACCTCGCAGCGCGCCGCGGACCTCGGCGGCGGCGCGACCTTCTACGATTGCCTGGTGCAAGTCGAAACATCGGCCTGAGAGACGGGAGAGCCGGGCGATGTCGGGCGCAACGCATCTGTTCCTGAGTGACGAGCTCGGCGGCTACGGTTTCCCGGCCGGACACCCCCTGTCGATCGACCGCCAGGGCGCGTTCTGGCGCACCGCGTCGGCGCGCGGAATCGACTCTCGCGTCACGCTCGCGGCGGCCGCGCCCGCCGGACGAGACGAGATCGAGCGTTTCCACCGTCCGGAGTACGTCGAGCGCGTGATCACCGCCTCGCGCGAGGGTGCCGGCTACCTCGACTATGGCGACACCCCGGCGTTTCCCGGCTGCTACGAGGCGGCGGCGCACCTGGTCGGCGCGGCGCTCGAGGGCGCGCGGCGCATCGTGCGCGGCGAGGCGCGGCGCACCTTTCAGCCGATCGGCGGGCTGCACCACGCGCGCCGCGGCGCTGCCGCGGGGTTCTGCGTGTTCAACGATCTGGGCGTGCTGATCGAGTCCCTGCGCGCGGAGCACGGCATTCGGCGCATTGCCTACGTCGACATCGACGTGCACCACGGCGACGGCGTGTACTACGAGTTCGAGGACGACCCCGAGCTGATCGTCGCCGATATCCACGAGGACGGCTCTTTTCTGTATCCGGGGTCGGGCTTCGCCTACGAGGCGGGAACGGGGGCTGCGCTAGGCACCAAGCTAAACCTGCCGCTGCGCCCGGGCGCGGGCGACGCGGAATTCTTCCGTGCCTGGGACGAGGCCGAGCGCTTCGTCGACGACCGCGCGCCACAGTTCGTGATCCTGCAGTGCGGCGCCGACAGCCTCGCGGGCGACCCGCTCGCCGACCTGCGCCTCACCCCCACGGCGCACGCGCACGCCGCGCGGCGGCTCGCGGCACTCGCCGAGCGCCATGCCCAGGGCCGCCTGATGGCCTTCGGCGGCGGCGGCTACAGCCTGGAGAACCTCGGCATGGCGTGGTGCGCCGTGCTCGAGGCGCTGCTCGAAGCCTGAAATGGAGCAGCGCGCCGCAGCGGCGGGGGAAGATCGAAGCCTGGAGGCGGCGCGGGTGTCCACCCTGTACCGGGTCGCCCGGCCCGCCTATGCAACGACGCTCGTGAATGCGGCGATTCTGGTCGCCGTGCTGTGGGGCGCGAGGGACGAAACCGCGCTCTTGGGATGGTACGCGGCGGTGCTGGCGGTGACGCTGGTGCGCGTTGCGCTGCATCGCAGTTTCGCGCGCGCCGACGCCGAAGGCGCCGCGCGCGGCTGGGAGCATCGCTTCGCACTGGGCGCGCTCGCTACGGGGGCAGCCTGGGCCTACGCCCCGGCATGGCTGTTCCCGCAAAGCGGCCCGCTGCTTCAAATGGCCGTGGTGTTCGTCGTCGGCGGCAGCATCATCGGTGCGGCAGGGGTGTATGCCGCGAGCCGGCTTGCGTTCTACGCCTTCGCCGCGCTGCCATCGGTCGCCATCGCGGCGCAGCTTCTGCTCCAGCCCGGCCGAACCTACAAGCTGCTCGGCCTGACGTTGGTGGTGTTTGGCGTGGTGATGGTGCGGGTTTACCGTGACATCCACGGCGCAGTCGTCGAGGCGCTGCGCACCCGCTTGCGCAATCAGGACCTGGTAGAGCGGCTCGCCGGGAGCGAGGCGCGCCTGCGCGACGCGATCAAGAGCTTTCCCGACGCCATCGCGGTGTGGGGTGGCGACGACCGCCTGGTGGTTTGCGACGATGCCTACGCCGGCCTTTACGGCGGCGGGCGGCGGCCGACCGAGCTCGTCGGCACGCCGTACGCGGAAGTCGCGCACGCCGCCTACGAGACCGAGCAGCCGTCCGGCTATGAGGGGCGGCGGGAAGACTGGATCGAACAGCGGGTGCGCCAGCACCACGAGGAGACCGGCGTGCTGCGCCAATTCCAGACGCGAGACGGGCGCTGGAAGCAGGGCAGGTCGGTGCCCACCGTGCTCGGCGGCTACGTCAGCGTGGTCAGCGACATTACCGACCTCAAGCGCGCTCAGGATGCCTATCTCGCGGTGCTGGCCGAGGAGCACCTCGTGCTCGACACCCTGCCGGTCGGGGTCGCCTTCGTGGAGCGGCGGGTGATCCTGCGCTGCAACCGGCACCTCGAGCAGATGCTCGGCTACGCGCCGGGCGAGCTGCAGGGCAAGCCGACCCGCGTCTGGTATTCGTCGGACGAGCAGTGGGACGCGGCGGGCGAAGAGGCCTATGGGCGGCTGGCGAGCGGGGAAATCATCGAGGGCGATTCGCGGCTGGTGCGTCGCGACGGTTCGCGTTTCTGGTGCCGCGCGCTCGGCCGCTCGCTGGACCCTTCGGCGCCCGAGGAATCGGCGATCTTCGTCTTTTCCGACGCCAGCGAGCGTATCGCCGCCGAGCAGGCGCTGCGCGCGAGCGAGGCGCTGTACCGCAACCTGGTCGCGACCTCGAGAGACCTCATCTGGTCGATCGACCTCGAGCGGCGCTGGACCTACCTTAACCCGGCCGCCGCGCAGCGGATCTACGGCTGCAGCGTGGACGAACTGATCGGGCGACCGCTGATCGAGCGCAGCGCACAGGCCGTGCGCGAGCGCGATGCCGCGGTGTTCGGCCGCGTCATGCAAGGCGAGCAGGTATTCGACTTCGAGACGCGGCACACGAGGCGCGACGGCAGCTACGTGGACCTATCGTTCAATGCTACCGCCCTGCGCGACGCGAAAGGCGCTGTCGCCGGCGCCACCGGAACGGCTCACGACGTGAGCGAACAGAAGCGCGCCGCCGCGGCGCTGCACGAGAGCGTGGAGAAGCTGCGCCTCGCGGTGGATGCCGCCGACCTGTACTACTGGGAGTGGGACCTGAGCGCGGACAAGCTGGGCTGGGGCCGCGACCCCGGCGGTCTGATCGGGCGCCCCGACGATCGCTCGCACCTTTACCCGGATTTCCGCGAGATGGTTCACCCCGAGGACCGCGAGCGCTACCTGGCGACGGGACGCCACGCGCTCGCTTCGGGCGAGCCCTACGCGGCGGAGTTTCGCGTCGTCACCCGCGACGGAGAGGTGCGCTGGATCTCGGCCCACGGCTCCGTGCTCAGGCCGCCCGAAGGGGGGGCGACCAAGATGATCGGCGTATCGCAGGACATCACCGAGCGCAAGCGCCAGGAGGAGGAGATTCGCTTCCTCGCTTACCATGACACGCTCACTGGCCTGCCCAACCGGCGCCTGCTCGACGATCGCATGCGCCAGGCGGTGTACCTTGCGCAGCGGCGCGATGCCAAGGTTGCGGCGCTGTTGATCGACCTGGACGACTTCAAGCAGGTCAACGACGCCCTCGGACATCGCGCTGGCGACGCCGTCCTGCGCGAAGTGGCACAGCGGCTGTCGGCCTGCATGCGCAAATCCGATACCCTTGCGCGCCACGGCGGCGATGAGTTTGTGGCCTTGCTGCCGGACCTGCAGCGCGAATCCGACTGCCAGTTCGTCGCCGAGAAAGCGCTGCGCGCGCTCGAGCCGGAGTTTCGCGTCGAAGGGCGCGCATTCAGCATCGGCGCGAGCATCGGCATATCGGTCTTCCCCTCGGATGCCGGCGACGGTGAAACGCTCCTGCGCAACGCCGACGTCGCCATGTACCGGGCCAAGCAGCTCGGCCGGAGCCAGTACAAGTTCTACGGCCGCTGAGGCACGCGGTATAGTGGCCGCATGAGCAGCCCGCAAACCAGGCTGTCACCGACGCCGCGGCGCGGCGACTGGCGACAGTTCGCGCGCCTGGCGCGCTTCATGCTGCCTTACCGCGCCCGGATCGCGGGCGCGCTGCTGGCGCTGGTGGTGGCCGCAGGCTGCGTGCTCGCGCTCGGCCAGGGTCTGAAGCACGTGGTCGACAACGGTTTCGGCAGCGGCGACCCGCGCCTGCTGGACGAGGCGCTCGGCGCGATGATCGCCGTCGCCGCGGTGCTTGCGATCGCGACCTACTTCCGCTTCTTCCTCATGATGACCACCGGCGAGCGGGTGATCACGGACCTGCGGCGCGCGGTGTTCGACCACATTCTCGGCCTCGAGCCCGGCTTCTTCGAGGCCACCCGCACCGGCGAAGTGATTTCGCGCCTCACCACCGACACCACGCTGCTGCTGCAGGTGATCGGCTTCGGCCTGTCGATGTTCGTGCGCAACCTGCTGATGATGGTCGGTGCCGCGCTGATGTTGTTCGTGGTGAGCTGGAAGCTCGCGCTCATGGTGCTGCTCGGCGTTCCGGCGACGCTGGTTCCGATCCTGCTGCTCGGCCGCCGCGTGCGGCGCCTGTCGCGCGCCAATCAGGATCGGGTGGCGGACGTTTCGGCCTACGTTGACGAGGCGGTCCACGAGATCCGCACGGTGCAGGCCTACGCGCACGAGGACGCCGACCGGGCGAATTTTGCGCATCACGCCGAAGGCGCGTACAGCGTGGGCGTGGCGCGCATCCGGCAGAAGGCGCTGCTGATCTCGAGCGTTATGCTGATCGCGTTCAGCGCAGTCGGCCTGATTCTGTGGATCGGCGGCTACGACGTGCTCGCCGGCCGGCTCACCGCCGGCGAGCTCGCGGCGTTCGTGTTCTACGCGCTGGTGGTGGCGGGTGGCGCCGGAACCGTGTCCGAGGTGTGGAGCGAGCTGCAGCGCGCGGCCGGGGCGACCGAGCGCCTGGTCGAGCTGCTCGAGACACAGCCCGGCATCGTCGCGCCGCCGCAGCCGCGCCCGCTCGGAGCCGAAGCGGGCGGCGAGATCGAGTTCGACGGCGTGACCTTCGCCTACCCGGCGCGTCCCGGCACCGCGGCGCTGCACGGCTTCTCGCTCAAGGTCGTGCGCGGCGAGCGCGTGGCGCTGGTCGGCCCCTCGGGCGCCGGCAAGTCGACCGTGTTCGCGCTGCTGGCGCGCTTCTACGATCCGCAGGCCGGCGCGGTGCGCATCGATGGCATCGACGTGCGCGACTTCGAGCCGCGCGCGCTGCGCCGCCTGCTCGCGGTGGTGCCGCAGGAGCCGGTGATTTTCGCCGCCAGCGTGCTCGACAACGTCCGCTACGGCCGCCCGCAGGCGAACCGCGCCGCGATCGAGCGCGCCTGTGAGCGCGCGTTCGCGCTCGAATTCATCGAACGCCTGCCTCATGGGTTCGACACGCCTCTCGGCGAGCGCGGCGTGACGCTTTCGGGCGGGCAGCGCCAGCGGCTGTCGATTGCCCGCGCGCTACTCGCCGACCGGCCGATCCTGCTGCTCGACGAGGCGACCAGCTCGCTCGACGCCGCCAGCGAGCGCATGGTGCAGCAGGCGCTCGACGAGCTCGAGCGCGGGCGCACGACGCTCGTCATCGCGCACCGGCTCGCCACCGTGCGCCATGCCGACCGCATCGTGGTGCTGGAGCGCGGCGCGATCGTTGCGCAGGGCACGCACGCGCAGCTGATGCGCGAGGCGGGCTTGTACGCGAACCTCGCCGCGCTGCAGTTCCTGGACGTGGAGCTGGCTGCCTGAAGGCGGTCGCCGCATTGCTCGCGGGGACGCTCGCGCTCGCGGCGTGCGCCGGCGCGCGCGCCGAGGAGCCGCTTCAGGTCGGCTCCAAGCGTTTCACCGAGTCGTACATCCTGGGCGAAATCCTCACCCAGACCGCGCGCGCGGCGGGCCGACCGGCCGAGCACCGGCCGGGCATGGGTGGCACCGCGATCCTGTTCCAGGCGCTGCGCACCGGCGCGATCGACGTCTACCCCGAATACACCGGCACCATCGCGCGCGAGATCCTGAAACTGCGGCGGCGCTCGCCGGACCTGCCCGCGCTCAACGCGCGCCTGCACCGGCTCGGACTCGAGGCGGGCGTGCCGCTCGGATTCAACAACACCTACGCGATCGGCATGCGGCGCAGCCAGGCGGAGCGCCTGGGGATAAAGAAAATCTCGGACCTGGCGCAGCATCCGGAGCTCAAGCTCGGCTTCGGCCACGAGTTTCTCGGCCGTCGCGACGGCTGGCCGGGGCTCAAGTCGGCCTACGGGTTGCCGCAGAAGCCGCGCGGACTCGACCACGGCCTTGCCTACGAAGCGCTGGCGCAGGGCGAAATCGACGCGATGGACGTCTACACGACCGACGCCAAGATCCTGCGCTACCAGATCACCCTGCTCGTGGACGACCGCAGGTTTTTCCCGGTCTACGACGCGGTGCTGCTTTACCGCCTCGACGCGCCGCGGCGCTTCCCCACGGCCTTCGCCGCCTTTCGCGGACTGAAAGGAAAGATCGACGCGCCGCACATGATGCAGCTCAACGCGCGCGCGGAGCTCGACAAGCGCTCGTTCGCCGCGGTGGCCTCGGAATTCCTTTCCGGGCGCGATTCGATCAAGCGGCGCTCGCTCGCGGCGGCGGTGTTCGCGCCCGACTTCTGGCGCCTGCTGCGCGAGCACGTCTTCCTGGTGCTGGCCTCGCTCGGCGCGGCGGCGCTCGCGGGCGTCCCGCTCGGCATCGCGGCGGCCAAGCTGCGCGCGCTCGCGCAGCCGGTGCTGGCGCTCACCGGCCTGGTGCAGACCATCCCGGCGCTCGCGCTGCTCGCGTTCCTGATTCCGCTCACCGGCACCATTGGTCTGTGGCCAGCCCTGATCGCGCTGTTCCTCTACGCGCTGCTGCCGATCGTGCGTAATACGCATGCGGGCCTCGGCGGCGTGCCCGTTGGGCTGCGCCAGGCCGCGCTGGCGCTCGGCCTGCGGCGCGGCACGATCCTGGCGAAGATCGAGCTGCCGCTTGCGGCGCCGACCATCCTCGCCGGGATCAAGACCTCGGCGGTGATAAATGTCGGCACCGCGACAATTGCCGCCTTCATCGGCGCCGGCGGCTTTGGCGAGCGCATCGTGCAGGGACTGGCGCTCAACGACGACGTGATGCTGCTCGCCGGCGCGCTGCCGGCGGCAGGGCTCGCACTTATCGCGCATGCCATGTTTGAGCTGATCGAGCGCGCGTTCGCGCCGCGCTCGCGCTAGAATCGCCGTTAATACAAACAAGGGAGAACCAAACCATGAGAATCGGCGTTCCCGCCGAGACCCTTGGGGGCGAGACCCGCGTTGCCGCGACCCCCGAGACGATCAAGAAGCTCGCCGCCAAGAACGAGGTCCGGGTCCAGTCCGGCGCGGGCAGCGGCTCGAGCATCCCGGACAAGGACTACGAGGCGGCGGGGGCGAAGCTGGTTGCCTCGGCGGCCGAGGCCTACGACGCGGAGTTGGTGCTCAAGGTGCGCGCGCCGGCAGGGGGCGAGCTGGAGCTGCTCAAGCCCAAGTCGCTGCTGATCGGCCTGCTCAATCCCTTCGATCCGGCAGGCATCGAAACGCTCGCCAAACGCGGCGTCACCGGTTTCGCGATGGAGTCGCTGCCGCGCATCTCGCGCGCGCAGTCGATGGACGTGCTCTCTTCGCAGGCGAACATCGCCGGCTACAAGGCCGTGGTGCTGGCCGCGGCCGAGATCGGTCGCTTCTTCCCGATGCTGATGACGGCCGCGGGAACCGTGAAAGCGGCGCGCGTGCTGATTCTCGGCGCGGGCGTCGCGGGCCTGCAGGCGATCGCCACCGCCAAGCGCCTCGGCGCGGTGATCGAGGCCTCCGACGTGCGCCCGGCGGTGAAGGAGCAGATCGAGTCGCTCGGCGGCAAGTTCCTCGACGTGCCCTACCTGACCGACGAGGAGCGCGAGATCGCGCAGGGGGTCGGCGGCTACGCGCGGCCGATGCCGGCGGACTGGATGCGCCGCCAGGCCGAGCTGGTGCACCAGCGCGCGACGCAGTCGGACGTCATCGTCACCACAGCGCTGATCCCGGGGCGCCCGGCGCCGAAGCTGATCAAGGACGAGACGGTGCGGCAGATGAAGCCGGGGTCGGTGATCGTCGATCTCGCGGTCGAGCAGGGCGGCAACGTCGAGGGCTCCGAGCCCGGCAAGATCGCTCTCAAGCACGGCGTCAAGATCATCGGGCTGACGAACCTGCCCGGGACGGTGCCGTTCGACGCCTCGGCGCTGTACGCGCGCAACCTGTACAACTTCCTCGCCCTGATGCTCGATCCGAAGAGCGGCGAATTCAAGCTGGACAAGGAAGACGAGATCATCGCCGGCACCATGGTCTGCGCCGACGGTGCGGTAACCAAGCGAGGCTGAAATGTCAGGAACCGTAGACCCCACCATCCTAAACCTCGTGGTCTTCGTGCTCGCGGTGTTCGTGGGCTACCACGTGATCTGGAACGTGACGCCGGCGCTGCACACGCCGCTGATGAGCGTCACCAACGCCATCTCGTCGGTGATTATCGTCGGCGCGATCCTCGCCGCGGCGCCGAACGAGACGGACTTCGGCTCGGTCCTCGGCGTGATCGCAGTCGCGCTGGCGTCGATCAACGTCGCCGGCGGCTTCCTCGTCACGCAGCGAATGCTGGAAATGTTCAGGAAGAAGCAACCCAAGAAAGAGGGCGGCAAATGAGCGCCAACCAGCTTACCCTGTGGTACCTGGTCGCCTCGGTGTGCTTCATCCTGGCGCTCAAAGGGCTGTCGTCGCCGACCACCGCGCGGCGCGGCAACCTGTTCGGCATGGTCGGCATGACCATCGCCGTGCTGACCACCATCGCGGTGGTGGCGCACGGCCGCATCGACCTGATCCTGATCGCGATGCTGGTCGGCGGCACCGTCGGCGCGATCGTCGCGCGGCGCGTACAGATGACGCAGATGCCGGAACTCGTCGCGGCGATGCACTCCATGGTCGGCATGGCCGCGGTGCTGATCGCGATCGCGGTGGTCAACAATCCGGGCGCGTTCGGCGAGCACGACCCGCTGCCCGCCGGCAACCGGCTCGAGCTCTTCATCGGCACATTCGTCGGCGCGATCACTTTTTCCGGCTCCGTGATCGCGTTCGGCAAGCTTGCCGGGCTGGGCAAGAAATTCCGCCTGTTCTCGTCGGCGCCGGTGGTGTTCAAGGGTCAGCACCTGCTCAACCTGGTGCTCGCGCTCGTCATGATCGGCTTCGGCATAGCGTTCTTCATGGCCGACGACAAAGGCTGGACGCCGTTTGCGGTGATGACCGCGATTGCCTTCGTGCTCGGCTTCCTGATCATTATCCCGATCGGCGGCGCCGACATGCCGGTGGTGATCTCGATGCTGAACAGCTACTCGGGCTGGGCGGCGGCGGGAATCGGCTTTTCGCTCAACAACGCGATGCTGATCATCGCCGGCTCGCTGGTCGGCTCCTCGGGCGCGATCCTCTCCTACATCATGTGCAAGGCGATGAACCGCTCGTTCTTCAGCGTAATCCTGGGCGGCTTCGGCGCCGCCGAGGGCACCGCGGTTGCCGGCGGCGAGCAGAAGACCGTGCGCTCGGGCTCGGCGGACGACGCGGCGTTCCTGATGGCGAACGCGGAGTCGGTCATCATCGTGCCCGGCTACGGCCTGGCGGTTGCGCGCGCGCAGCACGCGGTCAAGGAAATGGCCAACAAGCTGATCGAGAAGGGCGTGACCGTGCGCTACGCGATTCACCCGGTTGCCGGCCGCATGCCCGGGCACATGAACGTGCTGCTCGCGGAAGCGGAAGTCCCCTACGACCAGGTGTTCGAGATGGACGACATCAACGGAGAATTCGGCACAACCGACGTGGTGCTGGTGCTGGGGGCGAACGACGTCGTCAACCCGCTCGCGCACGAGAAGGGCAGCGCGATCTACGGCATGCCGATCCTCGAGGTGGCCAAGGCGCGCACGGTACTGGTGAACAAGCGCTCGATGGCCGCGGGCTACGCCGGACTCGACAATCCGCTGTTCTACATGGACAAGACGATGATGGTGTTCGGCGACGCCAAGAAGGTGGTCGAAGACCTCGTCAAGGCGCTCGACTAGACCCATATGGGGTCGAGGGAAGAGATCCTCGCCGCAATCCGCAAGCGCCAGGGGCGCGGCGGGGCCTCGCCCCCGGCGGCCGAGCGCGAGCAGCTGCAGACGTATCTTCGCGCCCATCCGCGCGGGCCGCTGCCTGAAGTCGCCGGCGACCTCGCGACACGCTTCTGCGCGCGCGCCGAGGCCAGCGCCAGCACCTGCGACCGGGTAGCGGCGATGGCCGAGGCGCCCGGCGCGGTGGTGCGCTACCTGGAGGCGCATGGCCTTCCCCGGTCCGGCTGCGTCTGGCCGAGCCTGGCCGGGCTGGACTGGAAGGCCGCCGGACTCGAGCTCGAGCCGCGGGCGGCGAGGGGCGACGACATGATCGGCGTGACCGGCGCGTTCTGTGCGCTCGCGGAGACCGGTACCCTGGCAATGGTTTCCGGGCGCGACACGCCCGCCAGCGCGAGTCTTCTGCCCGAGACGCACATCGCGGTGGTGCCGCTGGCGCGCGTGGTGCGCCATATGGAGGACGCCTGGGATCTGATGCGCGCGGAGCTAGGCCAGCTGCCGCGCGCGGTGAACTACATATCGGGGCCTTCGCGGACCGCCGACATCGAGCAGACCCTGGTGCTCGGCGCGCACGGCCCTTATCGCGTTCATATCGTATTGGTCGGCTGAGCCGCGCGCGACCGGGGCCCCGGAGCATGCGAGCGAGCGACATTGCGGCCTGGCGCAGCAAGCTCACCGGCGGCGCGCGCACGCTGCGTGGTTTTCTCGCGCGACGACTGCCGCCGCCGCCGCTTCGCATCGGCATGTCGGCGCGGCTGTTTCATCCCCGCCCCGACGCCATCGGCCTGCAGGGCAAGCGCATGCAGTACCTCGAGCAGTCTGTCGCGCACTGGGTCATGTCGCGCGACGTGCTGGTGTTCATGGTGCCGACGGTGGACAAGGACAGCCTGTTCCATCGCAGCAATATCCGCGTCGCCGATTACGCTCGCGTGCTCGACGGGCTGGTGCTGCAGGGCGGCGCCGACGTCAGCCCCCTGACCTACGGCGAGGAGCCGCTGGACGCCGAATGGGCCGGCGACCGCCTGCGCGACGTCTACGAGATCGAGCTGCTGCACGAATTCGTCGAGGCCGGCAAGCCGGTACTCGGCATCTGCCGCGGCGCGCAGTTGATAAACGTCGGCTTCGGCGGCACGCTCTACCAGGACATCGGCACCCAGCTGCCCGCCGCCCAAGCGCACGTGACCGGCGCCTACGAGAAGAACCTGCACCAGATGCGCATCGAGCCCGGGTCGGGCCTGGCGCGCCTGTACCCGGGGGTCGAAGCGACGCGCATCAACTCGATCCACCATCAGTCGATCAAGGCGCTCGGCCGGAACCTTGCCATCGAAGCGCGGTCCGAACCCGACGGCCTCATCGAGGCGGTACGCAGTACGGGCAAGAGCTACGTTTTCGCCGTACAGTGGCACCCCGAGTTCCACGCCCCGGGCGACGACAGCGTGCTCGACAGCGCCCCGATACTGGACGAATTCCTGCGCGCAGCGCGCGGCTAGGCAAGAGCAAGGAGGAGCGTTGGATCTGAGCTTTCTGCCGCAGCTCCCGTTCGCGCTGTCGGCACCGATCATGTTCGGCGCCTTGCTCGCGGCGGGCCTGCTGGCCGGCGAGGCGGCGAACCGCTATGCGTCGCTGCCGCGCATTACCGGCTACGCGCTGGCCGGGGTCGCGCTCGGCCCCCAGCTCAGCGGGCTGCTCAGCAGCGAAGTGCTGCACGCGCTCAGCGTTCTGATCGACCTCTCGGTCGGCCTGATCGTGTTCGAGCTGGGATTCCGCTTCGATTGGGCGTGGCTCAAGCGCAACCGCTGGCTGCTGGTGACGGCCGTCGCCGAAAGCCTGTTCGGGTTCGGCGCCATTTTCGGCGCCTTGGCATACTTCGGCTTCGAGCCCGTGCTGGCGGCGAGCGCCGCGGCGATCGGCACCGCCACTTCGCCCGCCGTGGTGATGCTGGTCGCGCACGAGCTGCGGGCCGAGGGTCAGATTACCGAACGCGCGCTGCTGTTCACGGCGGTCAACAGCGTGTTTGCGTATGTCGCGCTCACCCTGCTGCTGCCGCTGCTGCACATCGAACTTCAGGTCGGCTGGCTCGAAGCGCTGCTGCGCCCGTTGTATATCCTCGGCGGTTCGCTGCTCGCGGGCGCCGCCGCCTGCATGCTGATGCTGGCGCTCGCCCGCTGGCTCGGAAAACGCGAAGACCGACAGTTCGTGCTGCTGGTGGCGATGGTGGTGCTGACCGTAGGCGTGGCGCGCAGCCTCAATCTGTCGGTGATGATCGCGCTGATGACGCTCGGCGTGCTGGCGCGCAACCTCGACCGGCGCCACGTCCTGATGCCGCTGCGCTTCGGCTACGGCGGGCAGCTGTTCTTCGTCATCCTCTTCGTGCTTACCGGCGCGGGCCTCGAGTTCGGCGCCTGGGCCACGGCGGCGGGGCTCGTCGCCACGCTCCTGGTGGTGCGCTTTCTCGGCAAGGGGCTCGCCATCCTTCTGTTCGGCCGCCTCTCGGGGGTGCGAACGGGCGGCGCGGGATTGCTGGCGATCGCGCTGCTGCCGCTGTCGGGTCTCGCGGTCGGAATGGTGCGCGACACGAGCGAGTTGTCCCCGGCCTTCGGCAAGGAGCTGGCCGGGATACTGCTCGCGGCGGTAGCGATTTCCGAGCTGCTCGGGCCGCTCGCGACCCAGTTCGCGCTGCGGCGCGCCGGCGAGGCGGACCCGGGGGCGCGCGGTGGCTGAGGCAGGCGCCGTGGACGAGATGGACTTCAGGCCTTCCGCCGCGATAAGTCTCGGGGTCGAGCTCGAGCTGCAGCTGCTGCGCGCCCACGACTTCGACCTGTCGCGCGGGGCCGGCGACCTTCTGGCGCTGCTGGAGAAGCGCAAGTTGCCGGGTGCGGTGAAGCCCGAAATCACCGAGAGCATGGTCGAGCTGAACAGCTCGGTTCATCGGCATCACGGCTCGCTGCGCGACGAGCTGGCCGTGATGCGCGACGCGGTGGTGAAAGAGGCCGGCGTGCTCAACCTGCGCGTCGCGGGCGGCGGCTCGCACCCCTTCCACGACTGGGCCGACCGGCGCATTTTCCCGACCGGGCGTTTCCGCTCGATCCTGGAGCGATACGGATACCTGGCGAAGCAGTTCACGGTATTCGGGCAGCATATCCACGTCGGCTGCCCGAGCGGCGACGACGCGGTGTACCTGATCCATATGCTGACGCGCTATGTGCCGCATTTCATCGCGCTGTCTGCCGCGTCGCCGTTCTACCAGGGCGAGGACACCCTGTTCCAGTCCTCGCGCCTGACCTCGATCAGCGCCTTCCCGCTTGCGGGGCACATGCCGTTCGTGCGCGACTGGGCGGAGTTCCTGGAGTACTACGACAAGATGCGCGGCTTCGGCATCGTGGCCAGCATGAAGGATTTCTACTGGGACATCCGGCCCAAACCCGAGTATGGAACGGTCGAGATCCGCGTCTGCGACACGCCGCTCACCGTGCAGCGGGCGGCGCTGCTGGGGGCCTATGCCCAGGCGCTGGTCGCCTATCACCTGCAGGAACGGCCGCGCGCGCCGGCCCGCGCGGTTTACCTGGTCAACAGCTTCAACCGCTTCGAGGCCAGCCGCTTCGGTTGTCGCGGCGAGCTGGTCGAGCCCTACGAGAGTCGCAGGAAGAAGATCGGCGCCGACATTCTCGAGACCATCGAGACCGTGATGCCTCATGCGCTGCAGCTCGACGGCGCCGACGCGCTCACCGAGCTCGCGGCCGACGTGCGCCACGGCTATTCCGACGCCAACTGGCTGCTCGAGTGCCACACGGTGCGCGGCTCGCTGCCCGATGTGGTGCGCGAGTCCGCGGCCCGCTGGTCCGGGACGCCGCCCGACGCGCGCTGAGCGCGGTTTGGCCGAGCGCCGCGCATGCGGCTACAATCGCGGCGGCCCCGCTGCCGTTTCGCACACAACAACCATGCTCCAGCTCGCAAGCCTGCTTGCTTCGCTCTACGCCTTCTGGATCCTGATGTCGGGGTATTTCACGCCTTTCCTGCTCGCGGCGGGGTTCGGCTCGGCGCTGGCGGTGGCCGTGTTCGCGCATCGCCTGGAGCTGATGGACCGCGAAGGACATCCCATGCATCTCACGCCAGCCGCGATTGGCTACTGGCCGTGGCTGATCAAGGAGATCTGGAAGGCGGGCATCCAGGTCTCGCGCATCATCCTCGATCCGAGGCTGCCGATCAGCCCGACCCTGGTGCGCTTCAAGCCTGGCCAGGATTCGACGGTGGGGCTGGTGACCCACGCGAATTCGATTACCCTGACGCCGGGCACGATCACCGTGCAGGCCGGCCGCGACGAGTTTCTCGTCCACGGGCTCACCCGAGAGGGCGCCGAAGGCTGCATCGACAGCGAGATGGACCGCCGCGTGCGGCGCTTCGAGGGGAGCGCCTGAATGTTCACCGCCGCCGCGCTGGCCCTGCTGGTCACCGTCGCGCTCGCCCTGGTGCGGGCGCTCGGCGGGCCCACGGTGTTCGATCGCGCGCAGGCGGCCAACACCATCGGTACGGTGGCGATGATGCTGCTGGCGGTGATCGGCTTCCTCACGGGCCGGCCCGAGTTCCTCGATCTCGCGATCGTCTACGGCCTGTTGAACGTGGTCGGGACGATCGCGGTACTGAAGTTCTTCCGCTACGGCGATCTCGGCGAGCCGGGCGACGACACGGTGGCCAGATGAGCGCCCTGATCGACGTCCTGTCGTGGATTATGCTGCTGGCGGGCGGCGCGTTCTGCGTCATCGGCGCGCTCGGCCTGGTGCGCATGCCCGACTTCTTCACCCGCATGCATGCCGCGAGCGTCATCGATACGCTCGGCGCAGGGCTGATCCTGCTGGGCCTGATGCTGCAGGCGGGATTGACGCTGATCACGGTCAAGCTGGTCGTGATCGGCCTGCTGATCTTCTTCACCAGTCCGACTTCGACCCACGCGCTGGCGCAGGCCGCGCTGGCGCGGGGCCTGCGGCCCCTGCTGGCGCAACCTGAGGAGGACGTGTCATCGAAGAGTTGATCGTCATCGTCCTGCTATCGCTGATGGCCGTGCTGACGTTCGGCATCGCCTTGCAGCGCAACCTCTACGCGGTGGTGGTGCTGAGCGGGGCCTACAGCTTCCTCATGGCGACGGCGCTGGTCGCGCTCGATGCCGTCGACGTCGCGATGACCGAGGCCTCGGTGGGGGCGGGCATCTCGACCGTGCTGCTGCTGGGCGCGCTCTACCTTTGCGGGGGCGAGGAGGCCAAGCCGCTTACCCGCCCCTGGCTGCCGCTGGCGATTGCGCTCGTGATCGCCGGCGCCCTCGTGTACGGCACCCTGGGCCTGCCGGCGTTCTCGGACCCGACGGCGCCGATCCACACCCACGTCGTGCCGCGCTACCTGCACGACGCGCTCAGGGAAACCGGGGTGCCGAACGTGGTCACCGCGGTGCTCGCCAGCTACCGCGGCTACGACACGCTCGGCGAGACCACGGTCGTGTTCACCGCCGGCGCGGGCGTGATCGCGCTGCTGCGCCGCCTGCGCCGGCGCAAGGACGGGGAGCACAAGGCGTGAGAGGCTTCCTCGTCCTGCGCGTGGTGGCGAAGCTGCTGATGCCGTTCATGCTGGTATTTGCCCTCTACGTGCAGTTCCACGGCGATTACAGCCCGGGCGGGGGCTTCCAGGCGGGCGTCATCATCGCCGCAACCATGATCTTCTATGCGCTGATCTTCGGCCTGCCGGTGGCGCGCCAGCTGGTGCCGGAGGCGCTGGTGGAGACGATGGTGGCGCTCGGCGTTCTGATCTACGCCGGCGTCGGGGTCGCGGGACTGCTGCTGGGCGGCAACTATCTGGATTATTTCGTCCTCGCGCACTCGCCCGTGCACGGCCAGGAGCGCGGCATTTTCTGGGTCGAAGTGGGCGTCGCGGTCACCGTCTCGGGAGTGATGCTGAAGATCTTCTACATGTTCGCCGGCCGCCAGCGCAGCGCGGAGGACGAGTGAACGTCGCGGGCCACTTCAGCTACTGGGTCACGATCCTGCTCATGGTCGCGGGCCTGTACATCGTCATCGCCCGCGGCAACCTGCTGAAGAAGCTGATCGGGCTGTCGATCTTCCAGACCTCGGTCTATCTGCTCTACATCGCGCCCGGCAAGCTGATCGGCGGCACGGCGCCGATCGTTTCCCCGGCCTTCAAGGTCTATTCCAACCCGCTGCCGCACGTGCTGATCCTCACCGCGATCGTGGTCGGTGTCGCCACCCTGGCGCTCGGGCTCGCGCTGGTGGTACGCATCCGCGAGGCCTACGGCAGCATCGAGGAGGACGAGATCCTCGCCGCCGACCGCGACGGCGGGGACCAAGAGTGACTTTCGCTCACCTGCCTGCGCTCGAGGTGGTGGTGCCTCTGATCGCGGCGCCGCTCACGGTGCTGATTCGCCGCTCGGCGCCGGCCTGGGCGGTCGCCGCCGCGGCCTGCACCTTCTCCTTCGTCGCCGCCGTGCTGCTTGCCGCCGAGGTCGCCGCGCACGGGCCGATTTCCTACCACATCGGAAGCTGGGCGCCGCCCTGGGGCATCGAGTACCGGGTCGACGCGCTGAGTGCTTTCGTGCTGGTGCTGGTCTCGGGCATGGCGACCGTGGTGGTGCCCTACGCCTGGCGCAGCGTCGCGGCCGAATTGCCGCGCGACCAGGTTTACCTTTTCTACACCATGTTCTGCCTGTGCCTGTCAGGCCTGCTCGGCATGACGATCACCGGCGACGCCTTCAACCTGTTCGTGTTCATGGAGATCGGCTCGCTGTCGAGCTACGTGCTGATCGCGCTCGGGCGCGACCGCCGGGCGCAGTACGCCTCCTACCAGTACCTGGTGCTCGGTACCATCGGCGCCACCTTCTACGTGATCGGGATCGGCATTCTCTACCTGGCCACCGGAACACTGAATATCGCCGATCTCGCGCAGCGCCTGCAGCACGTCGAGAATCTGCGCCCGGTGCTCGCCGGGCTGGCGTTCATCACCGTCGGCGTGTCGCTCAAGCTGGCGCTCTTTCCACTGCATCTGTGGCTGCCGAACGCCTACACCTATGCGCCGTCGGCGGTGACCGCTTTTCTCGCCGCCACCGCAACCAAGGTCTCGGTGTACGTGCTGCTGCGCTTCTACTTCACCGTGTTCGGGCTGCATCTGGTCGCCGAGCGCTTGCCGATGAAGGAGATCCTGCTGGTGCTGTCGATCGTCGCCATCGTCAGCGCGTCGCTGGTGGCCCTTTACCAGAGCGACCTGAAGCGGCTGTTCGCCTACTCGAGCGTGGCACAGATCGGCTACATCACCCTCGGCACGAGCCTGGCATCACGCGACGGTCTCATCGCCGCGGTGGTGCACCTGTTCAACCACGGCATCACCAAGGGCGCGCTGTTCCTGCTGCTGGGGGGCGTTGCGCTGCGCGCCGGGCGCGCGGGACTCGACCGCGTGCGCGGGCTCGGGCGGGCGATGCCGCTCACTTCGCTCGGCATCGTGATCGCGGGGCTGTCGCTGATCGGGGTGCCGGGCACCGCCGGCTTCGTCAGCAAGTGGTACCTGGTACTGGCCGCGATCGAGGCGGGAAGCTGGTGGCTTGCCGCCTTCGTCGTCGCGACCTCGCTCATCGCCGTGGCTTACGTCTGGCGCTTCGTCGAGGCGGCCTACCTTTGCGAGCCGGATGCCGGCACCCCGGAGCCCGGCGAAGCGCCGCTCGTGATGCTGCTGCCCGCCTGGCTGCTGGTCGCCGCGTGCGTGTATTTCGGCTTCGACACCTCGTACACCGTCGAGGGGGCGCGCCGCGCCGCGCTGCTGCTGCTGGGAGCGTCGCAGTGAGCCCGGCGCAGCTGATTGTCGCCTCGCTCGCGCTGCCGGTGGCCGGCGCTGTCGGCATCGCGCTCTGCGGCCGCTGGCCGAATCTGCGCGAGAGCGTGACGCTGGCGACCGCCGTTGCACTGTTCGCCTGCGTCCTCGGTTTGCTGCCCGGCGTGCTCGAAGGCTCGGTGCCGCAGCTGTTCGTGCTCGAGATGCTGCCCGGCATCGCGCTCGGTTTTCGCGTCGAGCCGCTCGGAATGCTGTTCGCGCTGGTTGCCTCGGGGCTGTGGATCGTCAACTCGATCTATTCGATCGGCTACATGCGCGCCAACGACGAGCCGCATCAGACGCGCTTCTACGTCTGCTTCGCCCTTGCGCTGGCGGCGACCATGGGCATCGCATTCGCCTCGAACCTGCTGACCATGTTCCTGTTCTACGAGGCGCTGACGCTGGTGACCTATCCGCTGGTCACCCACCACGGCGACGCCGAGGCCCGCGCCGGCGGGCGTACCTACCTCGGCTACCTGCTCGGGACCTCCATCGGGCTGCTGCTGCCGGCGATCATCGCCACCTGGGCGATCGCGGGAACGCTCGAGTTCACCCGCGGCGGAATCCTCGGCGGCGCAGCGTCGAACGCCGCGCTCGGCGCCTTGCTCGCGCTCTACATGTTCGGCATCGGCAAGGCGGCGCTGATGCCGGTGCACCGCTGGCTGCCGGCCGCGATGGTGGCGCCGACCCCGGTGTCGGCGCTGCTGCACGCGGTCGCGGTGGTCAAGGCGGGCGTATTCGCGGTGGTGAAAGTGATCGTCTACGTGTTCGGGGTGGGGGCGCTGGCGCAGGTGCGCGCCGCCGACTGGCTGCCCGCGGTGGCGGGCTTCACGATCATCGCCGCCTCGATCGTCGCGCTGTATTCCGACAACCTCAAGCGTCGGCTGGCCTATTCCACCGTGAGCCAGCTGTCCTACGTCGTCCTCGCGGCGGCGCTGCTGACGCCGCTGACGGTGGTCGGCGCGGTGATTCACCTCGCGGCGCACGCGGTCAGCAAGATCACGCTGTTCTTCGCCGCCGGTGCGATCTACACCGCCTCCGGCAAGACCGAAGTCAGTCAGCTCGACGGCATCGGGCGGCGCATGCCGTGGACCATGCTCGCGTTTACGGTGGGTGCGCTGTCGCTGATCGGAATTCCGCCTGCGGCCGGATTCGTCAGCAAGTGGTTCATATTTACGGGCGCCGCGGCCGCGGGGAAATACGTCGCGCTCACGGTGCTGGCGGTGAGCACTTTGCTCAATGCGGCCTACTTTCTGCCTATCGTGTATGCGGCGTTCTTCCGCCCGCCGCCTGACGGAGAGGCCGCGCACGGCGAAGCGCCCTGGCCGATGATCGCGGCGATGATGGCGACTTCGGTGCTGGTACTCGGATTCGCGGCCTACGCCGGCGTGCCGCTCGCGCTTGCGCGCGCGCTGGCCGGTGGCTGACAAGGGGGGGCAATGACTACGCCTGGCAAGCAATACTGGCTCGATCGCAGCGAGAACGTCACCAAGATTTACCGGGGGCTGTGGGCGCTGGGCCTGCTGCTGCTGGCGGCCGATCTGCTGGTGCACCGGCACGAGGAGTTCGGCTGGGCGGGGTGGTTCGGCTTCTACGCCGCCTACGGCTTCTTCGCCTGCGTGGCGCTGGTGCTGGCGGCCAAGGAGATTCTGCGGCGCCTCGTTAAGCGACCCGAGGATTACTATGATCGCTGAGTGGCCGGTCGGCCTCACGCTGATCGTTGGCGGGCTGCTCGCCGCGGCCGCGCGCGGGCGGCTGCGCGACGCGATCTCGCTCGCGGCCCCGGCGCTGACGCTCGCGCAGCTCGTCGTGCTGGGACACGGCGACTTCGCGCGGCTGCACGTGCTCGGCTACACGCTGGTGCTGACGCACGTCGACCGGCTCAGCCTGCTGTTCGGTTACGTATTCGCGATCGCCGCGCTGTTGAACGCGATATACGGCCTGCACGTGAAGGACGGCGTTCAGCGCGCCGCGGCGCCCATCTACGCCGGCAGCGCGGTCGCCGCGGTTTTCGCCGGCGATATGCTCACCTTGTTCGCGTTCTGGGAGCTTACGGCGGTCGCGTCGGCGCTGCTTATCTGGGCGCGGCGCACCGAGCGCTCGTTCGCCGCCGGCATGCGCTACCTGCTGGTGCAGCTGGTGTCCGGGCTGCTGCTGCTCGCCGGCGCGCTGATGTACCAGGCGGGCAGCGGCTCGCTTGCTTTCGGATTTATCGGCCTCGCGGCGCCGGGAGGGGTGCTGATCCTCGCCGCGTGCGGCCTCAAGGTGGGATTCCCGCTGCTCCACAACTGGTTGCAGGACGCCTATCCGGAAGCGACCGAGACGGGCACGGTGGTGCTTTCCGCGTTCACCACCAA
>Ga0315556_1000204_pt1 | contig 35418 bp, 26 predicted proteins | sample SalMarSW160310MG_FD_202112 | JGI IMG/M metagenome (GOLD analysis project Ga0315556, IMG submission 202112) | Salt marsh sediment microbial communities from the Plum Island Ecosystem LTER, Massachusetts, United States - Salt Marsh Sediment SW1603-10 ...
CGGCTCCCTTGTGCTTCTTTGTATTTGCCTGACGGGAATCTATTACAGCCCCGGTATAGAGTCATCGGGTTTGCAAACGTTTGTGAAGATCGTTGCATGGGTGGGCGGGTTGATCTCGCTTCTCATGGTTGAGGGATCCGTGGTTGACTTTGCAGGGTAAAAACTTGCCCCGGCCTCGAGAGCCAACAGGCGAGGGATACCTGTTGTAATCAGTATTCTATTGCTTGTTCTTCTCGGTGTTGTTTATGCCTGGAACCCGGATGTCGAAGAACCTGGTATGCAGAGAATTATTACATTCGTGAAATGGGGTGTCGCATTCCTGGTATTCATCTGGGTTACCAACTGTAAAGACGAGTCTGGCGAAGCATGGGAATGAGGGGTATATACGAGAACAGCAGGGCGCCCAGACGTTGAAATTTCTTCATGGGATTTCCTCCGTGAATTCTTCTGCGCAATCCGGAATTTATTCCTGTTTCCGGCAGGTAGCCCTGAGACTACCCGCCGGTAAGACAGGGGCCGACCTGTTCTGGTCAATGTACAGTTGTGCGCCTGGAGATGCCGAGCAGCCCGAGCAGTCCGCTGCCCAGCAAACACGCAGCAGGTGGTAACGGTACCAACTGGGTGATGACCGGGATGTTCACGCCGTCGCCGGTGGTGATCGTCACCGGGTCGAGGAACGGTATCGTCATTGCCTCGTCTTCGAACAGCGCGAAGCCAAGCAACATCGCCGTGCCACCGAAATCAACCGTGCCACCATGATTACCCGCGGCCATGTCAGCCAGTGCACCCTCCACCGAGGCTTGCAGGGATACACTGTAGCCGATGAGAATCGAGGGCGAGACTGCTGGTGCCATGATGTCCTGGTCAATTGTCACCAGGCCATCAGCACTGCTCACGCTTCGCTGGAACAGCTGGCTGCCATGTGCGCTCAGGGAAACGTCGGCGACCAGGTCACCACTTGCTGAAAGCGTACCATCGAGATGGAAGATCGGGCTGGCAAACAGATCGGCTATCGTATCCATGGTGTAGTCATTGGATAAAGAGGCAAACGCCACGACCGAGAAAGACTCGCCAGGCAGCCCCGGTGCAAAATCAGTTGCGCTCGATGTGGCGACTGCGTGCAGCGCGGTTTCGCTCGCACTGGCGTCTGTACTGCCGGAGAGTACTGTGGCATACCCGTCAGGGCTGTAATCAAAGGTCAGGTCCGAGGATGCCGCGGCCGTGCTGCCTGTCGTCGTTGACTGGTTGGTATCATCGGCCTGTGGAACAATCCCCTCCGACGGTGAATAGGCAAGACCGACCGAGGTATGCGCATTCAGCAATACGGCCCTTGCGGGTAGCGTGCCAAGCAGCATCAGGAGGGTTACGATCAGGGTTGCACTCCTCATTGCGCGCATTTCAGCGTATCTGGTCATCATTTGTTTCCTCCCCGGCGTGTTTTCCGGGCCGGTGCAGCCGGCCTGGTTGTTATCGTGAGTGGGTCATATCAACCTGTATACCCGTATATGGAAGCATAGACTAATACGTATGCACCAGTTATGCGTTGCTCGGATGGCGAACGGGTTGATGCCACGGTTTTTATATAACTTCAGGGATTTACCTGTGGTATCGGGTTGCCCGCAGCCGTAGCATTCCGGACGGTAAATCTGCTGTCCGCCTCAGGTGTGACCGTACCCCTTAACCAGAGCCACCTGTAATGTGGGAAAATCATCATATCAGGCTGCTTCATTGGCATTCCGGGGACAGTATACTTATTTCTCCGAAGCATCAGTTTTTCTGCACTTCAGGACGCGCCAGTGGAATAGGTAAACTGTCCCCGGATTTGTAGAGCGAATGATGATCGACCCTGCGCCACGCAGTGCTCCTCGCGCCGTCTGGAAGGGAGGAAGAGCCAAATGAGCAACAGTATTGAAATCGCTGCCGGAGCCGGCCCCGCCGACAGGCACCGCAAGAGCGCCTGGCCGGCCCGTATGGATCTCTGGCAAAGCGTGACAGGACTGTTGCTGGCGCTGTTTATGTGGGCCCACATGTTCTTCGTGGCATCCATATTGATCAGCGAGGACGCCATGTGGACGGTCACCAGGATGTTCGAGGGTTACTTTGTGTTCGGCACCTCTTATCCTGGCCTGGTCTCGGGAGCGGTCGGCACCGTCCTGGCCCTGTTCGTCGCGCACGCCTTCCTGGCCATGCGCAAATTTCCAGCCGGCTTTCGCCAGTATCGCGCCTTCTCCGGCCATATGGCCATGCTTCGGCACCGCGATACGACCTTGTGGTGGGTTCAGTGCGTAACCGGCTTCCTGATGTTTTTTCTGGCCTCGGCGCACCTCTATCAGATGCTCACCAACCCGGGTGACATCGGCCCCTACGCGTCCGGGGCGCGGGTCTTCAACACCTGGTGGCCGCTGTACCTGGTGCTCCTGGTCTGCGTCGAACTGCACGGTGGCATCGGTCTGTACCGCCTGGCGATGAAGTGGGGCTGGTTCGAAGGCAAGCATCCGGATGCCAGCCGCAAGCGGCTGGCGATGGCAAAAACAGGGTTATCGGTGTTCTTCCTGCTGCTGGGTCTGCTCACGCTCGCAGCCTATTTCAAAATCGGCTGGGAACATCGCGATGATCCGGGCGTTCGCGATACGCCGGGATGGACCGAAGACGGCGGCAAGCGGGGCGGGTGATGAAGATTCACTACACCGACGTGCTGGTGATCGGGGGCGGCCTCGCAGGCCTTCGCGTCGCCGTGGCGGCGCGGCGGCGCGGCCATGATGCGCGCGTGCTGGCGCTGGTGCCGGCCAAGCGCTCGCACTCCAAGGCCGCCCAGGGCGGCATGCAGGCCAGCCTCGCCAACGTTATCAAGGGCCTGGGCGACAACGAGGATGTGCACTTCACGGATACGGTGCGGGGATCGGACTGGGGTGCTGACCAGGAAGTTGTACGTATGTTCGTCAACACGGCGCCCAAAGCGGCACGCGAGCTCGCCGCCTGGGGCGTACCCTGGAGCCGGGTCGCCAAGGGCATTCGCGAGGTAGTTATCAACGGTAAGAAGGTCACTATCACAGAACGCGACGCTGCCCACGGATTGATCGCCCAGCGCCAGTTCGGCGGCACCAAATTGTGGCGCACCTGCTACGTTTCCGATGGCACGGGGCACGCCATGCTCACGGCGGTTGCGGACCGAGCCGTCGCGGAAGGGATTCCTGTGCACGAACGCGCCGAGGCGTTGGCGCTGATCCATGATGGCGGCCGTTGCTATGGTGCGGTGGTTCGTGACCTGATCAGCGGCGAACTCTGCGCGCACGTCGCCAAGGCCATAGTTATCACCACCGGCGGTGCGGGGCGCCTGTACCGCGCCACCACCAATGCCGTGATCTGCGAGGGCCTGGGCCACGCCATCGCGCTGGAAACGGGGGTGGCGGCGCTGGGCAACATGGAAGCGGTGCAGTTTCACCCCACCGCCATCTTCCCGGCCGGGATTCTGGTCACGGAAGGCTGCCGCGGCGACGGCGGGCTGCTCAGGGACGCTAACGGCCATCGGTTCATGCCCGACTATGAGCCGGACAATAAAGAGCTTGCCTCGCGTGACGTGGTGTCGCGCTGCATGGAAGCGCACATCGCCGCGGGCAAAGGCGTCAAGACCCGATTCGGCGATCACCTCTGGCTCGACATCACGCTCCTGGGCGAACAGCATATCAAGCAGAACCTGCGGGAGGTCCACGAAATCTGTCACTATTTTCTCGGCATCGACCCGGTCAGCGAATGGATTCCGGTGCGCCCGGCGCAGCACTACACCATGGGTGGCGTGCGCACCATGCCCAGCGGCGCAAGCCCCACGCTGAAGGGGCTGTTCGCCGCTGGCGAAGCCGCCTGCTGGGATCTGCACGGCTTCAACCGACTGGGTGGCAACTCGGTGGCTGAAACGGTCGTGGCCGGCATGATTGTCGGTGAATTTGTCGCCGACTTCTGCGATAACGACGCAAACGACATCGGCGTGCCGCTGGGCGTGGTACGCGACTTCCTCGACCGTGAACGCACCAGACTGGATGCAATACTCACAGGCACCGGCAGCGAAGACGCTACCGTTCTCAAGGCGCGAATGCAGGATCTCATGAGCGAAAAAGTTGGCATTTTCCGCCGCGGCGAAAATCTACAGGCTGCGGTGGAGGAACTGCAGGAACTGCTTGCGCGGAGCCGCAATATCGCCGTGCAGTACAAGGCGTCGGGGGCAAACCCGGAGCTCGTGACGGCGTACCGGACGCAGAAGATGCTCAAGCTGGCGCTGGCCGTTGCCTACGGTGCCCTGCAGCGCACCGAAAGCCGTGGAGCGCACTACCGTGATGATTACCCACGTCGTGACGACGCGGCCTGGCTGAAACGTTCGCTGGTCACCTGGGAGCACGACAATGACACCCTCCCTACCCTGACCTACGAAGCACTCGACGTCAGCAAAATGGAGCTTCCTCCCGGCTGGCGCGGCTACGGTACCAGAGACTACGTCGACCACCCCCACACACCGGCGCGGGAGCAGGAAGTGACAGACATCCGCGAACGCATCGGTCGCGAAGGCGGTGACCGCTTCGCCGTGCAACAGGCACTGATGCCGTATGAGCAACTGATGCCGGAGCGCTACCGCGGCCGCAACGAACGCATCGACGGGGGATTTGAGTGAAACCCCAGAACAGCGCCGGCCGGAACCGCAGGCTCAGGATCACCGTTCTGCGCTACAACCCGCATGAACGGGGCAGCGAGCCGCGATTGCAGACCTACGAGCTGGAAGAGGCCACGGGCATGACCCTGTTCATCGCCCTCAACGAGATCAGGGAAAAACAGGACCCGTCGCTGCAGTTTGATTTTGTTTGCCGCGCCGGCATCTGCGGCAGCTGTGCCATGGTGATCAACGGCAGACCGGGCCTGGCCTGCCGCACCCTGACCAGGGACATGCAGGCGGAGATCACGCTCGCGCCGCTGCCCGCGTTCGAGCTGATCGGCGACTTGTCGGTAAATACCGGCAAATGGATGCGAGCCATGAGCGAGCGTCTGCAGACCTGGGTGCACACGCAGCAGCAGGAAACAGATCTGGACCGCATCGAGAAACGCATGGATCCCGGGGTGGCGGAGGAAATCTACCTTCTGGACCGCTGTATCGAGTGCGGCTGCTGCATCGGCGCCTGCGGCACGGTGCAGATGCGCGAGAACTTCGTCGGCGCCGCCGGTCTCAACAGGATCGCGCGGTTTCGCCTGGATCCGCGTGACGAGCGCAGCGATACGGATTACTACGAGCTGATTGGCGATGACGACGGGGTGTTCGGCTGTATGTCCCTGCTGGGCTGCCACGACGTGTGCCCCAAGAACCTGCCGCTGAAAACGCAGATTGCATTTGTGCGCCGCAAGATGGTCGCCGCAGGGTTGAAGTACTAGATTACACGCGTTGTTCAACCATGACGTGGTGAGCGGCGCTTCGAGTGGCAGTCGCGAGGCAAACCGGCACCGGTCGATATAGCCTGGGAGTCTACGAGATCTACGTGACCGCTGGTGAACCACCCCCCGTTTGCTTGTGTCATGCCACCATGACTGGTTGTGCTTGCTATAGGTTGTCGCCTTATATTTCCGCTTCTGCTCGACCTTCAGATTCTGCGATCATATATTGCCATGCTGAAATTCACACATCCTGAAAACCGGTGTCGATTCACACCTTCGGACGACGCTTGCGCGCAGCTGGCGTTGAACTGGAGACCCGCAAGGTTCTGCTGGGACACCGCAACGGAGACATCACGACCCACTACTCTGCCCCGGAACTGGAGGAACTGATTGAGGCGGCGAACAGGGTCTGTAATGGAAAGTCCGGCAAAACTCCGGCACTGGTGTTGCTGAAACAAAAAGCGGCTACCACCGGAGACGATAACCGCTTGATGTAGTTTGCGAAGAATGGCGCGCCCGGAGAGATGACTCGCCCCTGCGGGGCTCGCCCTGCGGGCCGCCGCCGCTACGCGGCGACGTTCTGCGCTCCCTGCGGTCGCTGGTCGAACTCAACCGAATTGATACGTCGGGAGTTCGAACCTCTGATGTCCCGACCAACAAAGAACCCCGCGCAAGGCGGGGCTCTTTGTTGATATGGCGCGCCCGGAGAGATTCGAACTCCCGACCGCCTGGTTCGTAGCCAGGTACTCTATCCAACTGAGCTACGGGCGCAAGTAAGTGGTCGCGCATTATACATAAAGAATGGCGGAGAGGGAGGGATTCGAACCCTCGATGGGCTTTTGACCCATACTCCCTTAGCAGGGGAGCGCCTTCGGCCTCTCGGCCACCTCTCCAAAACCTTGTGTACGCCCGATGTCGGTCGGGATGACTGCGTACTTCCCTGTACTCCGCCCTGCGAGCCAGCGTCGCTTCGCTCCGCTGTTCAAAATCGCTCCCGGCGATTTTGTCGAACCTTCGATGGGCTTTTGACCCATACCCCTTGGCAGGGGGCGCGTTACTCGGGGCTATGCCCCTCGCCCTGCGGACCGGCGTTCAATGTGCCGCAGACGCGGGACCTGAATACGCGACCCGGGACGGGCTTGCCGCACGGATCCGTGTGTGACCGCATGCACTGCTCAAACACGGAACACAAGGAATGTGGCACGCGTCCACCCGTGAGCCGCAAGGATACCCCCGGTGCCAGCAGGGGTAAAGTTGTGCGGCATCCGGCGGCCTCAACCGTGACTGGTGCCTTCCTTCTGGCTCTGTTCGATCTTGATGCGCTCGTAGATTTCCTCACGGTGTACCGCAACATTTCTGGGGGCATTGACCCCGATCCGCACCTGGTTTCCTTTTACACCGAGCACAGTCACGGTGATGTCGTCTCCCACCATGAGCGTCTCTCCGACCCGCCTCGTTAGTATCAACATTGCTCCACTCCTTGTTATCAGATTTCCCTGCCAAAAAACCTTCTTATTGTAGTTGACAGGCGGCACTCTACAGTGATCTCCACGGGAGTCTGGTTGGCAGGCCTGTCCGGTGAGACATCAGTATATCCAGATCGTTACCGCAAACCTCATTTTAGAAGGAATCTAATTTTTTTGCCTGCCTGAACTACTAAGGAAAATCCTTATTCCTCCGCCCCGGGCTGATCCAGTCCGAATGCCTTGTGCAGGGTCCGCACACCCAGTTCCAGGTATTTCTCATCCACCACCACGGAAATCTTGATCTCGGAGGTGGAAATCATGCGAATATTCACGCCCTCCTGCGCCAGCGCCCTGAACATGGTGGACGCGATCCCGGCGTGCGAGCGCATGCCAACGCCCACGAGCGAGATCTTGACGATCTCGTCGTCCCCGGTGACTTCACGGGCATTCATCTCGCCCGCGGTCCTGCGCAGAATCTCCATCGCCTTGTTGTAATCATTGCGGTGGACGGTAAACGTGAAGTCGGTGGTCGCACCGTCCGGAGCCACGTTCTGCACGATCATGTCGACCTCGATATTGGCATCGGCGATCGGCCCCAGCAGCTTGTAAGCCACACCGGGGGTATCCGGCACGCCCAGCACGGTCAGCTTGGCCTCGTCGCGGTTGAACGCGATCCCGGAAATCATGATGTTTTCCATGGCTTCTTCCTCGTAGGTGATCAGCGTGCCCTCGCCTTCCTCGAAAGAGGACAGCACGCGCAGCGGCACGTTATAACGGCCGGCAAAGCTCACGGAGCGGATCTGCAATACCCTGGAGCCGAGACTGGCCATCTCCAGCATTTCCTCGAAGGTGATGCGATCGAGGCGGCGTGCCCGGGGTTCCACGCGCGGATCGGTGGTATAGACCCCGTCGACATCCGTGTAGATCTGGCATTCGTCCGCCTTCAGCGCGGCAGCCAGTGCGACCGCGGTGGTATCGGAACCGCCGCGTCCCAGCGTAGTGATGTTGCCGTCCTCGTCCCTGCCCTGGAATCCGGCCACGACCACCACGCGTCCCTTGTCCAGGTCAGCGCGGATGTGCCGGTCCTCGATCTCGCGAATGCGCGCCTTGTTGTGCGCACTGTCGGTCAGGATGTGCACCTGCGAACCGGTATAGGAACGCGCCGGACAGCCGCGCTGCATCAGCGCCATGCTGAGCAACGCAATGGTCACCTGCTCGCCGGTCGCGAGCAGCACGTCGAGTTCGCGCGGCACCGGCGCAGCGCTGACCTGGCTGGCCAGTTCGATCAGGCGGTTGGTCTCGCCGCTCATGGCGGACACCACCACCACGACGTCGTTGCCACGGTTGCGCCAGCGGATGACCTTGTCCGCGACAGTACCGATGCGCTCGGGTGACCCGACCGAGGTTCCGCCGTACTTCTGAACGATCAACGCCATGCTGTTTCGTTACCCTGCCCTGGTGTTGCCTATTGTGCCAGTTGCCGCTCGACCCAGCCGGCCACGGATTGCAGGGCGGCATCGAGATGCTGCGGCTCGTTGCCGCCGGCCTGGGCCATGTCGGGACGCCCGCCGCCCTTGCCACCCACCTGGCTCGCCACCACGTTGACCAGTTCCCCGGCCTTGACGCGGCCCGTCTGGTCCTTCGTCACCCCGGCCACCAGGCTGATCTTCCCGCCCTCCACGGCCGCCAGCACGACCGCCGCCGAACCCAGCTTGTCCTTGAGCTGGTCGAGCGTTTCGCGCAGCACCTTGTTGTCCGCTCCGTCGAGCCGGGCGGCCAGCACCTTGATGCCGTTGACCTCGACCGCCTGCGCGAGCAGATCACTGCCCTGGTTGCTGGCCAGCCGGCTCTTCAGCTGCTGCAGTTCCTTCTCCAGTTGCCGCGACCGCTCCAGCAACTGTCCGACCCGCTCGTCGACATCCTCGCGCGAGCCCTTGACCAGATCGGCCACCCGGGCGAGGCGCTGCTCGTTGTCACGCACCCATTCCAGGGCACGCGCACCGGTGACCGCCTCGATGCGCCGCACGCCGGACGCGATACCGGTCTCGCCGGTGATCCGGAACAGGCCGATGTCGCCGGCATGCGTAACATGGGTGCCGCCACACAGTTCCACGGAAAAATCACCGATGGAGAGTACCCGGACCACGTCCCCGTATTTCTCGCCGAACAGCGCCATGGCACCGGAGTGCATGGCATCCTGCATGGACATCTCCCGGGTCACCGCCTGCGCGTTGTGGCGGATCTGGGCGTTGACGAGATTCTCGATCGCCTGCAGTTGCTGCGGGCTGACCGGCTCGTAGTGCGAGAAGTCGAAGCGCAGGCGGTCGGGGCCGACCAGCGAGCCCTTCTGCTGCACGTGGCTGCCGAGCACCTGGCGCAGCGCGGCGTGCAGCAGGTGCGTCCCGGAATGGTTCAGTACCGTGGCCTGGCGGCGCGCGGCATCGACCCGGGCCTGTACGCGTTCCCCCGTGTGCAGCATGCCACTGGCCAGCGTACCGATATGGGCAATGGCCGTCCCGCCCTGCTTGCGGGTATCCGTCACCTCGAAACGGGCCGTGGCCGTCGACAGCACGCCCTGGTCTCCCACCTGCCCGCCGGACTCGGCGTAGAACGGGGTGACATCGAGGATGACCTGGCCGGACTGCCCGGCACGCAGCGCGTCCACCGGCTGGCCGTCGCGGATCAGCAGGCTGATCGTGCCTTCTCCCTGCAGCGTATCGTAGCCGGTAAAACCGCTGGTTGCGTCGATCCCGGGGCCGGCGGAATAATCCGTGCCGAACTGGCTCGCCGAGCGCGCCCGCTTGCGCTGCGCCTCCATTTCCGCCTGGAAGCCTGCGCTATCGATCGTGAGCCCGCGCTCGCGCCCGATGTCGGCCGTCAGGTCCGCGGGAAAACCGTAGGTATCGTACAGCTTGAACACCGTGGCACCGGGAATGACGCGACCCTGAAGATCCCGCAGGTCCTCTTCGAGGATGCGCATCCCCGTCTCCAGGGTTTCGGCAAAACGCGCTTCCTCGAGCTGCAGGATATGCTCGACATGCGCTCTCTTTTCCACCAGTTCCGGATAGGCCGCGCCCATCACCTCGCACAACGGGCCGACCAGGCGGTGGAAGAACGGCTCCCGGACACCCAGCTGGTAGCCGTGGCGGACGGCGCGGCGGATGATGCGGCGCAGCACGTAGCCACGCCCCTCGTTCGAAGGCAACACACCATCCACGATCAGGAAGGCACAGGAGCGGATATGATCGGCGATCACGCGCAGGGAGGTATGCGTGGTGTCCCGGGTATGGCAGACCCCGGCCGCCGCCCGGATCAGGTGGCGAAACAGGTCGATTTCGTAATTCGAATGTACGCCCTGCATGACCGCCGCCAGCCGTTCCAGTCCCATACCGGTATCCACCGACGGGCGTGGCAGCGGACTCAGGATACCGTCCGCTGCGCGGTTGTACTGCATGAACACCAGGTTCCAGATCTCGACGTAGCGGTCGCCGTCTTCGTCCGGTGTCCCGGGCGGGCCACCCGGAATGTCGGGACCGTGGTCGTAGAAAATCTCGGTGCACGGACCGCAGGGGCCGGTCTCGCCCATGGACCAGAAATTGTCCGACCGGTAGCGTTCACCGCCGGGTTGGTCGCCGATGCGCGTGAAGCGCGCGGGATCCACGCCGATTTCCCGCAGCCAGATGTCGGCCGCCTCGTCGTCCTCGGCATAGACCGTCACCCACAGCCGTTGCGGCGGCAACTGCATGGCACCGGTCAGGAATTCCCACGCGTAGTGGATCGCCTCGCGCTTGAAATAGTCGCCGAAACTGAAGTTGCCCAGCATCTCGAAAAAGGTGTGGTGCCGCGCGGTGTAGCCGACGTTCTCGAGGTCGTTGTGCTTGCCGCCGGCGCGCACGCAGCGCTGGCTCGACACGGCGCGCGGAATCGCGCGAGTCGTCCTGCCGAGGAACACGTCCTTGAACTGCACCATACCGGCATTGACGAACAGCAGGGTCGGATCATCGGCCGGGATCAGCGAGGACGAGGCCACGACCTCGTGGTCGCGCGCCTTGAAAAAATCCAGGAAGGCACGGCGGAGTTCTGCGCTGCTGCTCATGGGTGATCGGCCCGGTCAGGTCCGGCTGTTTCAGGGAGCGTTATTATTCAGTTATTTGGGACGAATTGGAACACCCGCTTTGGGGATATTGGTCAATCGGGTTCCACCTCCCGGAACAGGCGCCCGATCTGTTCGTTACTGAAGCCGCGTTGCTGCAGGAAGCGCATCTGCCGGGCACGCTCGCGGAAATCACCGGGCAGGTCCGGGCCGAATTTCCGGGCCCGCACGGCGCGCAGCTGCTGCAGCCACTCCGCATCGAGGGCCACCAGCGCCCCCTCGATCAGGCCCTCGCCCACGCCGCGCGCGCGCAGTTCGGCCCGGATCCTGGCCGGCCCGGCGCCACGCTGGAAACGGGAGTAAACGAAGGTCTCGGCGAAGCGCGCATCGCTTTGCAGACCCTCGCTGGCCAGCACGGCCAGCGCCCCGGCCACCGCCTCCGCATCGAAGCCGCGGGCCAGCAGTTTCCGGGTCAGCTCGACTGCACTGTGCTCGCGCCGGGCCAGCAGGTCCATGGCCGCGCCGCGGATGGTGACCGCATCCGCCTCAGGCCTCGGCTTCAAGTTCCTCATCCGCCGCGGCGGCGGCAGCACGCACCGGCCGGACCAGCAACAGGGCACGCAGCTTGCCCTCGATCTCGCTGGCGAGTTCGCGGTTCTCCAGCAGGAAGCTGCGCACGTTGTCCTTGCCCTGGCCGATCCGGTCGTTCCCGTAGGCATACCAGGCACCGGATTTCTCGACGATCCCGTGCTGCACGCCCAGGTCGATCAGCTCGGACTCGCGCGAGATACCTGCACCGTAGAGAATCTGGAACTCGACCTGCTTGAAGGGCGGCGCCATCTTGTTTTTCACCACCTTGACGCGGGTCTCGTTGCCGATCACCTCGTCGCCTTTCTTGATCGCACCGATGCGGCGGATGTCCAGGCGGACCGAGGCGTAGAACTTGAGTGCGTTGCCGCCGGTGGTGGTTTCCGGGTTGCCGAACATCACGCCGATCTTCATGCGGATCTGGTTGATGAAGATCACCATGGTGTTGGAGCGCTTGATGTTGGCGGTCAGCTTGCGCAGTGCCTGCGACATGAGGCGCGCCTGCAGGCCCATGTGCGAATCGCCCATGTCGCCCTCGATCTCGGCCTTCGGTGTGAGCGCCGCCACCGAATCCACCACCACGACGTCGACGGCGCCGGAGCGCACCAGCATGTCGGTGATTTCCAGGGCCTGTTCGCCGGTATCCGGTTGCGAGACCAGCAGTTCGTCGACATTGACGCCCAGCTTCTCGGCATAGAGCGGGTCGAGCGCGTGCTCGGCATCGATGAACGCGGCGGTGCCACCGAGCTTCTGCGCCTCGGCGATCACCTGCAGGGTCAGCGTGGTCTTGCCGGAGGATTCCGGGCCGTAGATCTCGATGACGCGACCGCGCGGCAGGCCGCCGATCCCGAGCGCGACGTCCAGGCCGAGCGAGCCCGTGGAGATGGCATCGGCCTCCCGCACCGCGCCGACGTCGCCCATGCGCATCACCGCGCCCTTGCCAAACTGTTTCTCGATCTGCCCCAGCGCGACACCGAGTGCCTTGCGTTTGTTGTCTTCCATTGCGTTCCTCCGGATCGTGTTCGTGGCACACCGTCCCCTGGCTTGCCGGACGCGCGGATTATCCCATAGTTTCCGATCGCCCCTCCAGCACCCAGTTGCGTAACGGGACATACTGCACACCGTGGTCGGCGGGCACCGATTCCACGAGACTGAAAGCGCCGACAGACCAGGGCACCGGCGCGAACGGCCGGACCGGCAGCGGACGCGCGACGCGGCGTGCGATCGTGATGTGCGCCTGGAACATGCGTGCTTCCGGCTCCAGACCGCAGGCGGCCAGCACCGCGCGCAGGGCCGTGGCAAGATCCCATAATTCCGGCGGGGTATGGGTCGGTGCGAGCCACTCGATGCGCGGCCGCGCGTAGTGACCGCAGGTGTCGATGCACAGCGCGAACCCAGGCAGGCGCACCCTGGCGGCCTGCGTCTCCAGGCAGGACTGCACGCCGGCGTCCACCGTGCCGGCAAAGGCCAGGGTCAGGTGCAGGTTGTACGCCGGGATGCGGCGGATGCGCTTGCCGGCCAGCGCCAGGGCAGCCGCGTCGAGGGCGGCGCGTGTCGGTGCGTCCGGCCACAGGGCGAAGAACACCCGCCGCGTCGGTTCAGCCATCGCGCAGCAGGTCCAGCAGGCCGTCGAGCGCATGGCGCACGGACTGCGCGCGCACGCCGTTGCGGTCACCGGCCAGCCGGCGGGTTTCCACCCGGCTGCGTCCGCCCGCCTCGCACCAGGCGAAGCACACGGTCCCGACCGGTTTGCCCGCGACCGCCCCCCCGGGGCCCGCAATCCCGCTGATGGCCACGGCCACCTGGGCCCGACTGTGCGCCAGTGCGCCCTGGGCCATGGCCAGCACGGTGGGTTCACTGACCGCGCCGTGCGCCTCCAGCGTGGCGCCCGTCACACCCAGCAGCTCCTGCTTGGCGGCGTTGCTGTAGGTGACGAAGCCGCGCTCGAACCAGCCGGAACTGCCGGCGGTATCGGTCAGGCATTTGGCCAGCCAGCCACCGGTACAGGATTCCGCGGTGGCGACCAGCTTGTGCTGGCGGAGCAACCGCTTGCCGACCCTTTCTGACAACTCGCTGAATTCCGTCATGTGTCGATTTCCCGTCCGGGGTCAGATTCCACTTGTTGCTTATATTCCATATCACAAGGCATTTAAATGGCATATAAGCAATAAACGGGATCTCACCCCGATTGACACGATCGGGTAAACTTCACTGCCATGACCAGCACCGCTTCCGCCCACACCCCCATGATGCAGCAGTACCTCGGCATCAAGGCGGAATTCCCCGACACCCTGCTGTTCTACCGGATGGGCGACTTCTACGAGCTGTTCTACGCCGACGCCCGGCGCGCCGCCCGGCTGCTCGACATCACGCTGACCGCGCGCGGCAAGTCCAACGGCGAAAGCATCCCCATGGCCGGGGTCCCGGTGCATGCGGTCGACCAGTACCTCGGGCGCCTGGTGCGCCAGGGCGAATCGGTGGCCATCTGCGAACAGATCGGCGACCCCGCGGCCAGCAAGGGCCCGGTGGAGCGCAAGGTGGTGCGCATCGTCACGCCGGGCACGCTGACCGAAGAAGCCCTGCTCAGCGAGCGCCGGGACAACCTGCTGGTCGCGGTGCACCGGTCCGGCCAGGACTGGGGCATCGCCGCCCTGGAGCTGGCGGCCGGACGCTTCAGCGTCCTGCAGGTCAGTGGCGAGGAGGCCCTGCTGGGGGAACTGGCGCGCCTCGATCCGGCCGAACTGGTCGTCGACGAGGCGCTGGAAGTCCCGGCTGCACTGGCCGCCGGGCGCCACCTGCGCCGCCTGCCACCGTGGCTGTTCGAAACCGACAGCGCACAGCGTCGGCTCAACGAGCAGTTCGGCACCCGGGACCTGCACGGCTTCGGCTGCGAGGACCTGCCCCTGGCCATCGGCGCCGCTGGCGGCCTGCTGCACTATGTCAGCCACACCCAGCGTACGGCCCTGCCCCACCTGCGCGGCCTGCAGGTAGAGTCGCGCAGCGACTCGCTGGTGCTGGACGTGGCCACGCGCCGCAACCTGGAACTGGAACAGGCGCCCTCCGGGCGCCGCGAGCACACCGTCGCGGGGGTGCTGGACCAGTGCGCCACGGTCATGGGCGCACGCCTGTTGCGGCGCTGGCTGAACCGGCCGCTGCGTGATCACGCCATCCTGCGCCAGCGCCACGCCAGCGTCGCCTGCCTGCTGCAGGACGCGCGCGATGAATCCCTGCATGACGTGCTGCGAGGCTGTGCGGACATCGAGCGCATCCTGGCGCGCATCGCACTGCGCTCGGCACGCCCGCGCGACCTGTCCGGCCTGCGCGACAGCCTGGCCCTGCTGCCGGAACTGCAAGCGCTGCTGGCCGGTTGCGACGATCCCGGCCTGGCGCAGCTGGCCGGGCGCATCAGCACCCACGACGAGACCCATGCCCTGCTCGCGCGCGCCATCCGCCCGCAGCCGCCGCTGCTGATCCGCGACGGGGGGGTACTGGCGGCAGGCTATGACACCCGGCTCGATGAGCTGCGCCGGCTCAGCGAACACGGCGACGAGTGCCTGGTGGCGATGGAGACGGCGGAACGCGAGCGCAGCGGCATCTCCAACCTGAAGATCCGTTACAACAGGGTGCACGGCTATTACATCGAGGTCAGTCGCCTGCAGGCCGACCACGTGCCCGCCAACTACCAGCGGCGCCAGACCCTGAAAGGCGTGGAACGCTACATCACGCCGGAACTGAAGGCCCACGAGGACCAGGTGCTGAGTGCGCACGAACGCGCGCTGGCCCTGGAGAAGGCCCTCTACGAGGAACTGCTCGACATCCTCACACGCCAGCTCGAACCGCTGGCGCGCTGCGCCGGGGGGATTGCCGAGCTCGACGTGCTGGCCAATTTCGCCGCGCGCGCCCGCACGCTCGACCTGAACTGCCCGCAACTGGACGACCGGCCCGGCATCCACATCGAGGCCGGCCGGCACCTGGTGGTCGAGCAGATGCTGGACGCCCCGTTCATCGCCAACGACACCAGCCTGGATGACAGCCGGCGCATGCAGATCATCACCGGGCCGAACATGGGTGGCAAGTCCACCTACATGCGCCAGACCGCCCTGATCGTGCTGCTCGCGCACATCGGCAGCTTCGTCCCCGCGGCCGCGGCCACACTGGGACCGGTCGACCGCATCTTCTCGCGCATCGGCGCCGCCGACGATCTCGCCGGCGGCCGTTCCACCTTCATGGTGGAAATGACCGAGACGGCCAATATCCTGCACAACGCCACGCGCCACAGCCTGGTGCTGATGGACGAGATCGGCCGCGGCACCAGCACCTACGATGGCCTGGCGCTGGCCTGGGCCTGTGCCGTGGACCTCGCCACGCGGGTGCAGGCCTACACCCTGTTCGCCACGCACTACTTCGAACTGACGCAGCTGCCGGAACTGCACCCCGGCATCGTCAACGTGCACCTCGATGCCACCGAGCACGAGGATCGCATCGTGTTCCTGCACGCGCTGCGCGCGGGCGCGGCCGACCGCAGCTACGGCCTGCACGTCGCGGCGCTGGCCGGCGTGCCCGCCCCCGTGATCCGCCAGGCACGCGCGCGCCTGCAGGAGCTGGAGCGCCCGGGCGCTGCCGCGCCGCGCGCGGACACCCGGCAGATGCCGCTGTTCCAGGGCGTGCAGGATCACCCGGCCGTCACCGCCCTGCAGTCCCTGGACATCGACAGCCTGAGTCCCCGCCAGGCACTGCAACGGCTCTACGAGTTGCAGGAACTGACCGCGCAGGAACAGCATTCATAACCGGGCCGGTTTCCGGTTATACTGCCGGGGGCGGCAAGTGCATGGACATTCAAGGTTTTGACAAACAGCAACTTATCCATTGTTCCTGAGAAACTGCCGGAATCTCCGGCGAGCGAGTAGAGCATGACTTTCGTTGTCACCGAGAACTGCATCAAGTGCAAGTACACGGACTGTGTCGAGGTTTGTCCGGTGGACTGTTTCCACGAGGGCCCCAACTTCCTGGTGATCGACCCGGATGAATGCATCGATTGCACCCTGTGTGAACCGGAGTGCCCGATCGGCGCCATCTTCGACGAGGGTGATCTGCCGGCCGGCCAGGAACCGTTCCTGGAACTGAACGCAGACCTGGCGCAGAAGTGGCCGGTCATCACGCAGAAAAAAGACGCACCGGACGACGCCGACGAGTGGAAGGACAAACCGGACAAGCTGCAATACCTGGAACGCTGACCGACCCGCGCGGCGCGACCCGCCCGCCATTTTCCCCGGCATGGAGCAGCCAGCCCCCGTCCATCTCTGCCCGCACCGGGAAGACCTGCTCGCTGCCACCGCCCGCCGCCTGCTCGAACAGGCCGCCACGCTGCCGGATCTCACCGGGGCCGTGGTGCTGCTGCCCGAGCCGCAGTTTGCCACCGACCTGCGCCGGCACCTGCTGGAAGGCGCGCGCGCACGCGGCCATGACGCGCTGCTGGGCCCGGAGATCACGACCGTGGAACAGTGGCTCACCGCACAGGCGCCACCGGCCGCGGTGGTGCCCGGCCGCGCCCGCCGCGAACTGCTGCTGGTCGAGGCGATCAGCGGGCATTCCCGGCTGTTCGGCGACCCGGATCCGTGGCAGCTCGCCGACACCCTGCTCACGCTGTTCGACGAACTGACCCTGCACCGGGTACCGGTCGACACCAGTCCGGACGATTTCCGCCGCCGCCTGCAGTCCGCCTACGGGCTCGCCGGCAATCCGCCCGAACCGTTCGAACGCGAGGCGCGCATCGTGCAACGGCTGTGGCAGGCGTGGCATATCCAGTTGCAGGCCCACGATCTGCTGGATCCCGCGGCCGCACTGCTGCAGCAACTTGCCGCGCTGCAGGAAACACCCGGCACGCGGCGGCTGTACTTCGTCGGCATCGACGATCCCGCGGCCGCCCTGGCCGAATGGATCGCCACCGTACTGGCCGCGGGCCGTGGCGAACTGCTGCTGCACCGTACCCTGCCCGGTGTTGCCGTGTCCGCACCGCTGACGGCGCTGCTGGACGCCGGCACAACCACCGGGCAGACCGCGCCAGCGGCCGGCGAACCGCTCGACCGCATCTTCGGCCACTGCGCGACTGCGTTACAGGCACGCGCACAACACGCTCACGCAGCCTGGCCGGTGCCCCCGCTGGCCGACCGGTTGCACACCTACACCGCCGGCTCACCGGAACAGGAGGCACGCGCCATCGACCTGCAGGTGCGCCGCTGGCTGGTGGAGGGCCGGCAACCCGTCGCCGTGGTCACCGAGGACCGCCGCCTCGGCCGGCGCGTGCGCGCGCTGCTGGAGCGCGCCGGCATCACCCTGCAGGACCCGGGCGGCTGGGCCCTCTCGACGACGCGCGCCGCTGCCGCGCTGGAACGCTGGCTGCAGACCGTGGAGGAGGATTTCGCGCACGCCCCGCTGCTGGACACGCTGAAATCGCCGTTCACCCTGCCGGACTCCGAGCGTGCCCGGCTCGACAACGCCGTGTTCCGTTTCGAGACCGACATCGTGCGTCGCGAACAGATCGCCAGCGGCCTGCACCGCTACCGCCGGCAGATCGATGCCCGCCAGGCGCGCCATGACAACACCTGGAGCGCGGACACCGCCGCGCAGTTGCACGAGTTGCTGAACCGCCTCGAGCACGCAGCCGAACCGCTGCGCGCCTGCCTCGCGGGCAGCCACCCGCCTGCGCACCTGCTGGAACGTTTGCAGGCCAGCCTGGCGGAGCTGGGCCTGTGGCGGTCCTTCGACGACGATCCGGCCGGCCAGCGCATCCTGCAGGAATGGCGCCTGCTGCACGATGCCGCCGGGACCAGTGCGTTGCAGATGAACTGGAGCACGTTCCGCGCCTGGCTGGGCAGCGCGCTGGAGCGGCACGACTTCCGCCCCGCCCTCGACGCCAGCCCGGTGTGGCTGCTGAACCTGCAGCAGGCAAGGCTGGGGCGGTTTGCCGGCCTCGTGATCGGTGCCTGCGACAGCGAGCACCTGCCGCCGGCGCCGGCGCGCGCGCCGTTCTTCAACGACACGGTGCGCACCCGGCTCGGCCTGCCGGCCTGGCCGGAGCATCACGGGCGGCAGCTGGCGCGCTTCCGCGCCCTGCTGGACAGCGCCCCGCGCGTGCTGCTGACCTGGCACCGGGAACGCGATGGCGAGGTACGTACACCCAGTCCCTGGCTCGCGCGCCTGGCGGTGTTTCACCGGCTCGCCTGGCAACACGACCTGCAGGACCGCACACTGGCTGCACTGGTCGACCACCCCGGCACACGGGTGGCCGGTCAGCATCCCCTGCCGCCACCGCCGGTCACCGTGCAGCCGCACGCGCTGCTGCCGGCCGCGGCCCTGCCACGGGAACTCTCGGTCAGCGCCCACGGCACACTGATCGACTGCCCGTACCGGTTCTTCGCCGCCAGCGGCTTGCGCCTGAAGGCGCGCGAAGAGGTGAAGCGCGAGCTGGAAAAGGCCGAGTTCGGCAGCCTCGTGCACCGCGTGCTGGAGATTTTCCACCGCGGCCGGGACGGCTATCCCGCACCGCTGCCCCAACCGCTCGATGCGTCGCAGCGGGCCAGCGCCGTGCGCCAGCTGGAAGCGGTATCGCGGCAGCTGTTCAGGCACGAACTGGAGGACAACTACGAGCACCGTGCCTGGTTGCGGCGCTGGCTGGTGCTGACGGAGCCGTATATCGCGTGGCTGATCGAACACCAGGCCGAGTGGCGTTTCGTGGACAGTGAGCGGGACGGCCGGCTGCCGCTGGCGGACGGCCGCGTGCTGACCGGGCGCATCGACCGCATCGACAGCGGCCCGGCGGGAACGCTGATCATCGACTACAAGACCGGACAGGCACCGGACCAGGACGCGGTCGACAGCGGAGAGGCGGTCCAGCTGCCCTGTTACGCACTGCTGGCGGACCCGCCGCCACAGGCGGTGGAGTATGTGCTGATCGGCAAGCTCAACAACCGCAACCAGGTCGTGCCCGGCAGCCGGCTGGACGCTGCAGCCCTGCAGGTACTGGCGGCGGCCGTGCGGGTGCGCCTGGAGACCGTGCTGGCGGAAATCACCGGGGGCACGCCGCTGCCGGCCTGGGGTGACGAGAAGACCTGCGCGTATTGCGACATGGACGGCCTGTGCCGCCGCCAGGTCTGGGCCGACCCGTGACGACGGACCCTTCCCTGCAGGCCACCGACCCGCGCCGTGATGCCAGCGTGCACGCCTCGGCCGGCACCGGCAAGACCTGGTTGCTGGTCACGCGCGTGCTACGGCTGCTACTGGCCGGAACGCCCGCCGACAACCTGCTCGCGGTCACCTTCACGCGCAAGGCGGCTGCCGAGATGGAACAGCGCATCATGGAGCGGCTGCGGGAACTGGCGGAGGCGGACGAGGCGCGGCGCGGCGCGTTGCTGCAACAGGCCGGTGTTGCGCCCGGAGCGGATACGCTGGCACGTGCCGCGCAGTTGTACGAGAACGTGCTGTGCGGGGCGCGCCGGCTGCGCTGCACCACCTTCCACGCCTTCTGCCAGGACCTGCTGGCGCGCTTCCCGCTGGAGGCCGGCATCGCACCCGGCATGGAGGTCCGGGACACCACCGGGCAACTGGAACAGGCGGCCTACGACGCCCTGCTCGTGCACAGCACACACGCGCCGGAGGGTCCGGTCACGCACGCACTCGACGCACTGGCCATCGCCTGCGACAGCCTCGAGAGCGCAAAACAGGCGCTGTTTTCCTTCCTCGCCCAACGCAGCGACTGGTGGGCCTGGACCGACGGCGCAGCCGATCCGGTTGCATTCGCGACCCGGGCGCTCAGGCAGCATCTGGACATCGAACCGGCCGACACCCCGCTGGCCGGCTATCCGGATGACCGGCAACGCGCCCGGCACCGGGCGTTTGCGGATCTGCTGCGCGACAATACCCCCACGGATGCGCAGCTGGCGGCCCGCATCGACCAGGCGCTGGAAACCAGGCTATCCGCGCAGGCCTTCCTGGCGGCCGTCACACCGGTCTATCTCACGGGAGCCGGCGAACCCCGCAAGCGCAAATCCAGCCCCACCCAGCAGAAACGCCTGGGCACGGCACGCGCGGCACACTATCTCGAACTGCATGCCCAGGGCTGTACCGAGGTGCTCGAAGCCATCGATGTACTTGCGCGCCACCACAGCCATGCACTCAACAGCGCCTGGTACCTGGCCGGGCACCAGCTGCTGGACCACTACCAGCGCATCAAGCAGGAACAGCGGGTGCTCGATTTCGCCGACCTGGAATGGCAGGCCTGCCGGCTGCTCAACCGCAGCGAACATGCAAGCTGGGTGCAGTACAAGCTGGACGCACGCATCGACCACCTGCTGGTCGATGAGTTCCAGGACACCAACCCCACGCAATGGCGGCTGCTGCTGCCGCTGCTGGAGGAGCTGGCCGCCGGCGCCAGTGAGCGCGCGCGTTCGGTGTTCCTGGTCGGCGACCGCAAGCAATCCATCTATTCCTTCCGGCGCGCCAACCCGGCGCTGCTGGAAACCGCCGCCCGCTGGCTGGAGCAGCACCGCGGCGCACAACGCTATCCGCTCAACCGGTCGCGCCGCTCGGCCGGCGCCATCATGGACTGCGTCAACCGCGTGTTCACCCAGCCGGACATGAGCGGGCTGCTGGCCGACTTCACGACGCATGGCACACACCTCGGGAAGGTATACGGCCAGGTCGAACTGCTGGGGCTGTGCACGGGTACGAACGACGCGACCGAACCACCCGCAGCGGCCGCCGCGAACGCACTGCGCAATCCGCTGCACACGCCGCGCGTCACGCAGGCCGACAGCGCGTATCACGAGGAAGGCCGGCGGATCGCGCACACCATCCAGCGCCTGGTCGCGGACGGTGCCACGCGGGAAAAGGACGGCAAGGTGCGCCCGCTGGAGTACGGCGACATCCTGATCCTGCTGCGTCAGCGCACCCATGCGGTGTACTACGAGCAGGCACTGCGCGCGGCCGGCATTCCCTGCCTGGGCGCCAGCCGCGGGCTGCTGCTGGAGAACCTCGAGGTGCGTGACCTGGTGGCACTGCTCGATTGCCTGGTCTCGCCCTACGACAACCTGGCACTGGCACAGGCGCTGCGCGCGCCGCTGTTCGGCCTCGACAGCGAGCAGTTGCTTGCGCTGTCCGAGCACGACGGCAGCCACTGGAGCGCCCGGCTGACGCAACTGGCACAGGCCGGCAGCGCACCCTGGCGCGACATTCACGCCCTGCTGTCCCGCTGGCGCACACTGGCCGGCCGGTTGCCGGTGCACGACCTGCTGGACCGCATCTTCCACGAGGGCGAGGTGCTGCAGCGCTACGAGCGCGCCTTTCCGGAATCCCTGCACCCGCGCGTGCAGGCCAGCTTCACGCGCTTTATCGAGCTGGCGCTGGAACTGGACAATGGCCGCTATCCGAGCCTGCCGCGCTTCCTGGAACTGCTGCAGCGCCTGCGCGAATCCGGCCAGGACCAGCCGGACGAAAGCGCGCCGGACGACAGCCATGGCCAGCGGGTACGGCTGCTGACCGTGCACGGCGCCAAGGGACTGGAAGCACCGGTGGTGTTCCTCGCCGATGCGGCCATCGTCCCGCGGGACCGCAGCGCCTGGAGCGCCTGCGTCGACTGGCCCGACGGGGCCGAACGTCCGCGACTGCTGCTGCTGGCGGCCCGCAAGGCCCAGCGTGACAGCCGCACGCGTGCCCTGCTCGACGCGCAGGCCGCGGCGGCGCGCCGCGAGGATGCCAACCTGCTGTACGTGGCACTGACGCGGGCACGGCAATACCTGTTCATCTCGGGCAGCGCCGGGGCGGTTTCCTCCGGCACGACCGGCTGGTACGACACGCTGGCCCGCGCGCTGGCGGATTGCCCGTACAACGCGCACGGGCGGCCCGTGCTCACCAGCGGCACCCGCATGCCAGCCGATGACCGGCCGGCGGACACACCCGTGGCCATCGAGGTCGATGCCGCGCTGTCCCGGACATTGAGGGTGATCGCGCGTGACCGACCCATCGCACCGAGCCGGCAGGCACTGGCCAGTGCGCACACCCACCGTGATCCGGACGGCCGCGAGCGTGGTATCGCCATCCACCTGATGCTGGAACGCCTGACGGACAGCCCGGGGACTGCCGCGGACACCCTGTACCCGGAACTCGCCAACCGCCTGCAACGCGCCGCGGACGACGCGGAACTGCGCGCCTGGTGGGAGGAGGCGCGCGGCCTCGTGGCCGCACCGGCCTGCGCGCAGCTGTTCGACGCTACGCAGTACACGCAGGCTTTCAACGAGGCACCCGTACAATACCTGGACGGCACGCGCATGGTGTACGGCGTGATCGACCGTCTCGTACTGAGCGGTGAGCAGGTACTGGTCATCGACTACAAGACACACCGCCAGGCGACCCGGGAGCACATCCCGCAACTCGTCGAGGACTATCGCGCACAGCTCGCGTACTATGCACAGGCTGCGGCACGCCTCTGGCCGGGCCGCACGATCCGGCCCGGCGTACTGTTCACGGCCTGCGCTGAACTGGTGTGGCTGGATGAGGTAACATCCTGTGCCTGATGCACAGGCCGTACCGGCCAGGCTGAACGATCCCGTCCACTCCGTTCCTGCCGCTGCCAGGCGCCCGAACCGCACCACCACTGGCAGGAAGCTTGAAATATTTATACATTAAACATGAATAGCTTACAGAATATTTCTGATGTAACTTCAAATACATTTACCGCGCAGGTACTCGAGCGCTCACACGCGCTGCCGGTCCTGGTCGACTACTGGGCCGAGTGGTGCGGACCCTGCCGGATGCAGCTGCCGGTGCTGCACAAGCTGGTCGAGGAATACGCCGGCAAGTTCGTGATCGCCAAGGTCAATACGGACGAGCAACGGGAACTGGCCATGCAACACAACATCCGCAGCCTGCCCACGATGCGCATCTACCGGCACGGGGAGATCGTCGAGGAAATCTCCGGTGCGCAAACCGAATCCACCCTGCGCATCCTGCTGGATCGGCACATCGAGCGGGACTCCGACCGGGTCCGCACAGCGGCACGCGCATTGTTCGACGCCGGGCAAACGGACGCGGCGCTGGCCCTGCTTGCCGAGGGACACGCCGGGGAACCCGACAACCATGCGCTCGCACTCGAGCTGGCCCGGCTCAGTGTCCAGGCCGGTCACCTCGACCGGGCCGCGACACTGCTGGACGCACTGCCCCATGAAGTGCGCAATGAAAGTGCTGCGCTGGCCGTGCGCGCCCTGCTGGATTTTACCCGCGCCGCCGGTCACACGCCGGACCTGGGCGCGCTGCTGACCCGGCTCGAACAGGCGCCGGACGACAGCGCAAACCGCTACCGTCTGGGGGCGGCGCTGCTGCTATCCGGCGAACCGCGCGCGGCACTGGACCAGTTCCTGTACCTGCTGCAGTACGACCGGACCTTCCAGGAGGATGCCGGCCGCAGGGCCCTGCTGGCGGCCTTCGAGCTGCTGGGGAAGGATCACGAGCTGGCCACCGAGTACCGCCGCCGCATGGCGGCGGCCCTGTACTGACCCGGCGGCGAACGCACGGTCAGCGGGCATCCGCGCGCCGGTCGAGCTCGGCGGCGAGCTTGGCGGCCGGCACGTAACCGGGCAACAGGGTACCGTCTTCGAGGAAGATCGCCGGGGTCCCGGTCACGCCCAGTTCATCCCCGAGCTGCATTTCCATGCGCACCGGGTTATCGCACTTGGGCGCGGTCACCTTCTCGCCCAGTTTGGCCCGGGTCAGTGCGTCCTTGCGGTCCTTGCTGCACCACACGGCCTCCGCCTTGTAGTACGACGGGGTATTCAGACCGGTGCGCGGGAAGGACAGGTAGTGCACGCTGATCCCCCGGCTGGTGTATTGCTTGATCTCCTTGTGCAGCTTGCGGCAATAGCCGCAGTCGATATCGGTGAACACGGTGATCACGTGGCGTTGCCTGGCGGCCGGGAAGATGATCATGTCCTTCTCCTTGACCTTCTTCAGGAGACCCAGGCGGATGCCCTTGAGGCGCTGTGCGCTGAGGTCGACGCGCGTATCGAGATCGATCAGGCTGCCCTGGAAGATGTATTTCCCGTCATCGGTCGCGTAATACAGGTTGGGGCCCATGATCACCTCCGACATACCCTTTACGGGTGAGGGGGTAATCTCGTCGATCGTGGCATGCGGCAGGATTTTCCGGATCGCGTTGCGAATCACCGTGTCGGTGGAAGGGTCCGCGGCCTGCGCGGAAGTCAGCAGCAGGCTGCTAGACAGCATCAATGCCGTGGCCAGACGTTGGATATTCATGCTTGATTACCTGTTTGGATTGCCAGTATGGACCGTGGGCCATCTGACAAGTTCTTCATGATGGTCCCGCCGCCACCCTCAGCCGCGGGGATGATGTTGTGCGTGGAGGTCCTTGAGGCGCTCGCGTGCTACATGAGTATATATCTGGGTGGTCGACAAATCACTATGGCCCAGCAGCATCTGGACCACGCGCAAGTCCGCGCCATGGTTCAACAAATGCGTCGCAAACGCATGTCGCAGGGTATGCGGCGACAGGTGCTTGTCGATACCGGCCTGGCGTGCATAGTGGCGCAGCCGGTGCCAGAAGGTCTGGCGCGTCATCCCCCTGCCCTGCTGTGACACGAACAGCTCGCGAACCGCGCGTCCCTGGCAGAGCACGGGGCGGCTCTTCTCGAGGTAGCGTTGCAGCCAGGCAACGGCCGCCTCGCCCAGCGGTACCAGCCGTTCCTTGTCGCCTTTCCCGGTAATGCGCACCACACCCTGGGCCAGGCTGAGTTGCTCGGGTGCCAGACCGACCAGTTCGGACACCCGCAGGCCACAGGCATACAGCAGTTCCAGCATGGCGCGATCGCGCAGTCCGAGTACATCGCTGACCAGCGGTGCATCCAGCAGGGTCTCGACCTCCTGCTCGGTAAGTGAATCCGGCAACGGCCGGCCGATGCGCGGGGCGTCGATGCGCACGCTCGGATCCTCCGTGAGCCTGCCCTCGCGCACCTGGTAACGGTAGAAGCGCCGCAACGCCGACAGCAGGCGCGCGGTACTGCGCGGGCGCGCCCCGGCAATAACGCGGGCGGACAGGTAATCCAGCAGGTCGGTGCGCCGCGCCGTGCCCAGGGTGCGGCCCTGCGCCAGCAACCAGTGCGCGAAACCGGTCAGATCGTTGCGGTATGCCTCGAGGGTGTTGCGGCTCAGCCCGCGCTCCATCCACAGGGCATCGGTAAAGCGTTCGATTTCCGCCTGCTCGGCCGCGCACGCATCCGGCTGCGCCGCCGGCGTGCGCGGACCGCGGCCTGTCCGGCGCGCTGCCATTACCCGGTTCCTCCCGTTGCTGCCGGCAGCGGACCGTTCAGGCCGGCCATAGCGTATGACCCTAGCACAGGTCCGGCCGGTCCGGCCATTGCCGGAACGGATGGCGCTGCAGGTTGGTGTTGTAATAGCGCGGATCGCCGGTCACCTCGCGGCCCGCCCAGGAAGGCAACTCGATGGCCTGTCCGGCATGCGACAGTTCGACCTCGGCCAGTACCAGACCGGCATTGTCCCCGGCAAATTCGTCGACCTCCCACACCAGCCCGGCAACGCTCACCCGGTAGCGCACCTTTTCGATCAGCGGCTGCAGGCACAGTGCCAGCAACCCGTCCGCGTCGGACAACGGCACCGGATATTCGAATTCCGGGCGCGCCATTCCGATGGTTTCGCCCTTGACGGTCAGCCAGGCCGCGGCACCACCCAGCCGCACCCGCACGCTGCACCCGGGCCGGTTGCACAGGTAGCCCTGGCGATAGCGGATGCCGGTAGCCGTGCTGCGCCAGTCATCGCCACGCACCAGGAACTTGCGCTCGATCTCGATGCCCATCGCTACTTTTGCGCCACGACGAAACAGACCCAGCCGGGGTCGGCCGCGCCGGTCCGGGTGGGCCGGAAACGGCCTGTACCTTCGCCCTGCTCGTCGGCTTCTTCCCAGTAGACGGTGGCGGCCGAGAAACCGGCCTCGAGCAGCAGTTCCTGCAGTTCCGGCAAGGTCCACAGGCGCCAGTCGTAGGTGAATGCCCGCCGGATCCTGGAACCGTCCGGAAACCGGAAATGGATGTGACACAGCAGTTCGCCGCTCACGGGGTGATAGCGGGCATGCTCCCAGATGTAGTCGAAGCGCTTGTGTTTCGTGACCTCGCGCAACTCCCGGTACGCGTTATAGCCGCCGAAGGCATCGAGGAAGAACACCCCGTCGCCGTCCAGCGCGGCGTGCACCGCGGTGAAATACTCCCGCAGGGCAACCCGCGTCTTGAAGACCTGGTAGCTGAAATTCATGGCCAGCACCACGTCCACCGGCACCTCGGCAGCCAGCCGTGTTACGTCCGCCTCGATCAGCCGAACGCGCGCACGCTGCGCAGGTTGCAGGGCTCCCAGGTTGTGCTGCGTGGCCCATTCCAGCACCTCCGGGTCGAGATCCACGCCGTACGCCGTGTTGCCCCGGTTGCGCCGCGCCCATTCACAGCAGACCGCCGCGCTGCCACAGAAGTCCTCGCGCAGTACCCGTGCGCGCCGGCCGCGCAGCTTGCGGAAGGTTTTGGCGATAAAACGGCATTCTTCCGGCGGGTTCTGCACCGACTTTTCGTACAGCCGGTGAATATCGGCCCGGGCGGCGAGCGATTTGTGTTTCTTCACGGACTTTCGGCATCCTGCGGTGACCTGGCTGGCCCCATTGTAGCGTATGCCCCGGCGACCGGCAGTGGCGGCCACCACCAGCGGCCGTTCCTTGGGCAACTCAAGTCCACCGGGGTATAGTCGATGCAGGAAGGATACCCGTTTACCGGCACGACCATGGACTATTTCCAGCCAGGCCACGAATCCGTCGCCACCCAGGCCGAACGCATCGCCTGCGGACTGCTCGACAGCATCGGCGCCCGGCTGTCCGGGGGCGGTGTGCCGGATGACAAGGCGGTGCATGAAATCCGCAAGACCTGCAAACGCATGCGCGCCCTGCTGCGGCTGCTGCAGCCGGCACTGCGGGAACACGCCTTCCGGGAAGCCGACCGCAAGGTGCGCAAGCTGGCCGTACGCCTGGGCCAGGCCCGGGACCAGGCGGTGATGCTGGCCACAATCGAGCGTGTTGCGCAGCACTACGCGCCCGTGCTGGACGCCGGCGTCTTTACCCCGGTCCGGTCCTGGCTGTCACAGGCAGCGGAACCGGCGACGCTCGTCCCCGAGCCGGCCAGCCTGTGCCTGACGCTCGACGACCTGCGCTGCACCTGGGCGGCGCTCGACCTGCAGGACGCCGCAACGGACACACTGGTGCGCGGTGTCACCGCGTCCTACCGGCGCGGCCGGCACGCCCTGCGCACCGTGCAACAGCAACCGGATGCCGAGCCGGTGCATGCCCTGCGCCGCCACACCAAGTACCTGTTCAACCAGTTGACCATGCTGTCCGCACTGGACCCGCAGGCCATCGACCCGCTGGTGGAGCTCAGTCACGACACCGAGGAAGCACTCGGTGAAGTGCATGACCTGGCGGTACTGGCCGATGCTGCCGGACACGGTGCCATGTTGCGTGACGACCCGCTGCGCCGCGAGGTGCTGGCCAGCCTGCTGGAAACCCGCTGGATCCGGCAGCTTTCCACGGCACTCCGCTCCACCACCCTGCTCTACACACGCAAAACCGGACAGTTCCGCAGCTGGCTGGCACCCCGGCTGAACACGGCCTGAGCGGGTCGCGTCCTGCCAGGGGCTGCGATTGACGCCGGCAATCCCGCCTCCGCATACTCGCCGCCATGACCGCACCCCAGGATGCCGAGCCCGCCACCCCCGCGATGAGCGAACTGCTGGACGTGATCCGGGCCATGGTGGGCGAAGTGCACCCGCACTGGAAAAACCTGCATTTCACGCCCGGCACGCTGCTGGAGCAGGAACTCGGACTGGACAGTCTGGCCCGTGCCGAGCTGCACGGCCGCATCGAGCAGGCCTTCGGCATCCAGCTGGCCGAGGGTGCTGCCGTGTGCGCCGCCAGCCCGCACGACCTGATGGCAGCCATCTGCGCCGCGCTGACCGGACCCGGCGATTTCCGGCCCTGTCCCGAAATCACCGGCGCCAGCGACGCGGCCGACCTGCTGATGGGATCCTTCGCCAACCCGCAGGACAATGGGCGGGCACAGGTGCGCGGCATTACCGACTGGCCCTACGCGCTGTACAGCTGGCTGATATTCCTCGTGCTCGGCGTGAGCGTGTGGATCGTGCTGCTGGTCACGCCCGGCGAACACCTGCGGCGCTGGCTGGCGCGCGGTTTCGCCCGCCTGCTGTTCCTGCTGACCCTGACCCCGCTCCGGATCAGCGGGCGTGAACACCTCGACCATCACCGCGCGCAGGTCATCGTGGCCAACCATGCGAGTTACATCGACGGTTTTATTCTCACGGCGGCGCTCGACGTCCCGATTCACTTCATCGTCAAGGGCGAGCTGGCAAATGTTGTACCGATCCGGCTGGTCCTGCAACGTTTCGGCGTCGAGTTCGTCGACCGCTTCAACGCCAACAAGGGCACCAGCGACGTCAACCGCATTGCCGCAAAGTCGCGCAGCGGGCAGTCCATCGTGTTTTTTCCGGAAGGCACATTCACCACTTTCCCCGGCCTGCAACCCTTCCGCATGGGTGCCTTCGTCACCGCGGCCCGGGCCGAAGTCGCGGTCGTTCCGGTTGCCATCCGCGGAGCACGCAGTATGGTGCGTGGCAACGACTGGTTCCCGCACCGCGGCCGCATCGAGGTCACGATCTGTCCACCGGTACGGCCGCAGGGTGAAGGCTGGGACGTCGCGCTGCAGTTGCGCGATGACGCGCGCCGCGAGATCGCCGCACGCTGCGGCGAACCGGATCTCGTCGAGTCGTAGGCCGGCGCGGCCGGTCCGGCCTTGCACTGTGAGTACAGTTCTCGGTATCGTTGAACCCGGCGCACAGACTCACCAGTGAAATGACGCGCGGAGCACGGCAGCCTGTCCGGGTACTTTGCACGCAGCGAGGCGCGCGGGATTTCGAGGGCAGGATAGCGATCTTTCGAGGAGCTAAGTGGATGCTGTGTCACGAGGAAACTCGCCAATCTGCAGCGCAACACCGCCGCCGCAGTGGCGACACGATTACCCGAACAGGCTCCTGACGACGCGTTCCCGGCATGATGAATGAATCCTCCCGTCCCTACCTGCTGCTGCTCAGCATCCACGGGCTGATCCGCGGCTCCGACCTGGAACTCGGCCGGGACGCCGATACCGGCGGCCAGATCAAGTACGTCGTCGACCTGGCGCGCGCACTGGCGCAGCGCCCGGACGTCGGGCACGTCGACCTGGTCACGCGCCGCATCGTCGACCCGTCCGTCAGCGAGGAGTACGCGCAACCGGTCGAGAACCTGTCGGACAAGGCGCGCATCATCCGCATCGATGCGGGCCCGCAGGAATACCTGCCCAAGGAGCAGCTCTGGGACCACCTCGACAGCTTCATGGACAACCTGGTGCACTGGCTGAACGGCCAGCCCGGCAAGCCCGACCTGGTGCACAGCCACTATGCCGATGCGGGGTACGTCGGTACGCGCCTGGCCAACCTGCTCGGCGTCCCGCTGATCCACACCGGTCACTCGCTCGGGCGCGACAAGCGCAAGCGGCTGCTGGCACGCGGCCTGTCCGGAGAGGACATCGAGCGCACCTACAACATCAGGCGCCGCATCGACGCCGAGGAAGAGGTGCTTGCCAACGCCGACCTGGTGATCGCCAGTACGCACAACGAAATCGAGGAACAGTACGGGCTGTACAACTACTACGATCCGGCGCGCATGCGCGTGATACCGCCGGGCACCGACCTGGAACAGTTTCATCCTCCGGCCGACGGCGAGATATTTCCCTTTGCCGACCGCCTGGAGAAATTCCTTACCCAGCCGGACAAGCCGCTGATCCTGGCCCTGTCACGGCCGGACGAGCGCAAGAACATCCTGACGCTGATCGAGTCCTACGGCGAGACACCGGCCCTGCAACAGCTGGCGAACCTGCTGATCGTGGCCGGCAGCCGCGATGACATCCGCGACATGGATACCGGTGCCCGCTCCGTGCTCACCAATATCCTGCTGCTGATCGACAGCTACAACCTGTACGGCCGGATCGCCATTCCCAAGAATCACCGCGCCGACGAGGTGCCGGACATCTACCGCCTGGTCAGCGCATCCTGTGGTGTATTCATCAACCCGGCGCTCACCGAGCCGTTCGGCCTGACCCTGCTCGAAGCGGCCGCCTCCGGTCTCCCGGTGGTCGCCACCGAGATCGGCGGTCCGGTGGACATCCTCGCCAACTGCAACAACGGGATCCTGGTCGACCCGCTCGACAAGGAGGCCATCAGCAAGGCCCTGCTCACGCTGCTGCGCGACCGCAACGCCTGGCAGCGGGCCTCGCGCAACGGACTCAAGGGCGTGCGTGAACACTACTCCTGGACCGCACACGCCGAGAAATACCTGGAGCTGGTCCGGCACCTGCACGGCAAGAGCCGCCCGGTCGACTGGCAGCAGCCGCCGCCACGCGCCGTGCACTACCGGGACCGCGCCCTGTTCACCGATCTCGACCAGAACCTGGTGGGCAACCCGCCCGCGCTGCAACGCTTCTCGGAGGTTGTGCGCGAGAACCGCAAGTGCGTGACCTTCGGCATCGCCACCGGGCGGCGCATCGACTCGGCGCTGGCCATCATCCGCAAATATCGCATACCCGCACCCGACATCCTGATCAGCAGTCTCGGCACCCGCATTCACTACGGGCGTTCGCTGACCGAGGACGACTACTGGACGGACCATATCGATCACCACTGGAACCCGCTGCGGGTGCGCCGTGTCGTGGAGGGGCTGCCGGGCATTCACCAGCAGCCCAAGCAGGACCAGAGCCGCTTCAAGCTGTCGTATTACTACGATGCGCAGCTCGCACCTTCCTACGAAGAAGTCGTCTCCCTGATCCGCCAGAACGACCTGACCGCGAACGTGATCGTGTCGTTCGGACAGTTCCTCGACATCATCCCGTCGCGCGCCTCCAAGGGGCAGGCATTGCGCTACGTCGCACAGCGGCTCGATATTCCGCTCGGGCATATCCTGGTCGCCGGCGGCTCGGGTGCCGACGAGGACATGATGCGCGGCAACACGCTGGCCGTGGTGGTGGGCAACCGCCATCACGAGGAACTGTCCCAGCTCACCGACCAGGAGAGCATCTACTTCGCCAATCAGCCGTTCGCCATGGGGATCCTCGAGGCGATCGATCACTATGACTTTTTCAACACCTGCGAAGTCCCCGCGGCCTGATGCCTGAACACCTGCTGATCTGCACCGACCTGGACCGGACACTGCTGCCGAACGGGCCGCAGTCCGAGTCCCCCGCGGCACGTGCACGATTTTCCCGGCTGGCCGCCCAGCCGGCCGTCACGCTGGCCTACATCAGCGGCCGGCACCGCGCGCTGGTGGAACAGGCGATCTTCAATTACCGCCTGCCGCAGCCGGACTTCGTGGCCGGCGACGTGGGCACCACCATCTACCGGGTCGGGGAGCAGCGGGAGTGGGAACCGCTGACGGCATGGGAACAGGGTTTCGCAACCGACTGGGGCGGCAGGACCCATGCCGACCTGAAGGAGCTGTTGCGTGACCTGCCGGACCTGAAATTACAGGAAAACGCGAAACAGAACCGCTACAAACTGAGTTACTACGTGCCCCTGCAAGCCGACCGCAACGCGCTGTCCGCGATGATCCGGCACCGCTTCACCGCGGCCGGTATCCATGCCAGCCTGATCTGGAGCACGGATGACCCGGGCGGGGTCGGCCTGCTGGACGTATTGCCGGCACGGGCCAGCAAGCGCCACGCCGTCGAGGCACTGATGCAGATAAACGGTTGTGACAACAGCAACACCATATTCTGCGGCGACAGCGGCAATGACATCGAGGTTCTGGCCAGCCCGATCCCGGCCGTGCTGGTCGCCAACGCGCGCAGCGACGTGCAGCAGCTGGCCCGGCAGCTGGCCGACGAATCCGGCACCGCGGACCGGCTGTATATCGCGCGCGGCGGGTTCCTCGATATGAACGGAAACTACAGTGCCGGTATACTGGAAGGCATCGTCCACTTTCATCCGGACACCCGCGCGTGGATCCAATGAACCGGCAACTCTTTGCTTGCGCATGAATCCGGCTGCCATTTGCGTATTTGGCGAGGTGCTGTTCGACCATTTCCCCGATGGCCGGCGCGTGCTCGGTGGCGCCCCGTTCAACGTGGCCTGGCACCTGCAGGCGTTCGGCCTGGCACCCCGTTTCGTCAGCCGGGTCGGGGCAGACGCCGAGGGCGAAGCCGTACTTGCCGCCATGCGCGACTGGGGCATGGACACCCGCTTCGTCCAGGTCGACCCGCAGCGCCCCACCGGACGCGTCAGTGTGCGCATCGCCGGGAATGAACCGTCCTACGATATCGTTGCCGACTGCGCCTACGACGCCATCGAGCCTCCCGGCGCGAACCTGCCGGCTGCCGGGTTGCTCTATCACGGTTCACTCGCACTGCGGTCAGCGGTCTCACGGGCCGCGCTCGACACGCTGCTGCGCGCCACACCACCGGCACGGATTTTCCTGGACGTGAACCTGCGCGCCCCCTGGTGGGAAACGGAATCGATACGTGCCATGATCCACCGCGCGGACTGGCTCAAGCTCAACCGGGATGAACTGGACACGCTGTATCCGGGTCACAGCGACAACCGGGCTCAGGCCAGCCGTTTTCTGGCCGAGAACGGATTACAGGGGCTGGTCCTGACGTTCGGCGCCGGCGGGGCACACGCGATCACCGCCGGCGGGGGCGACTGCCAGGTACGCCCGGCACAGACCGTCGATGTGGTCGACACCGTCGGTGCCGGTGACGCCTTTGCCTCGGTGATGATCCTCGGTCTCACCCGTGACTGGCCACTGGCGCAAACGCTGGAGCGGGCGCAGCAGTTTGCCTCGCGCATCGTCGGCCGGCGCGGCGCGACCGTACACGAGCGCGACTTTTACCGGCCCCTGCTGGACGCATGGGAGACCACCGCAACATGAGGCAACCGGACACATGTACGAACAGGTATCGCACTCGCTGCTGAACCGCCTGCTGGACCGGCTCGACCCGGAGATCCGCGCGCACGACCTGCGCCATTTCTTCCTGCGCCTGGGCGCGAACTTCTACGCCATCTATTCGCTGTTCCATCGCCTGTACGGTGCACGCGAGGATTTCGAGGCACAGATGCTGCGTCTGGTCGAGATCCTCGCCTGGCACGACATCATGCGCCCGCCGGAACTGCAGGAACGCGACCAGATGCGCGAGGACAATCACAACTGGTTCCTGGACCAGAACTGGGTCGGCATGGCGCTGTACAGTGACGGTTTCGCCGGCAATCTCCAGGGTCTGGAACAGCGCCTCCCCTACCTGCAGGAACTGGGCGTCAATCTGCTGCATATCATGCCCATACTCAAGTGCCCGCGTGGCGCCAGCGACGGCGGCTACGCCGTCAGCGATTTCCGCGCGCTGGACGAACGTGCCGGCAACCTGGATGACCTGGTCTCCGTCGCCACCGCGCTGCGCAAGCGCGACATGCTGCTGGTGCTCGACGTGGTGGTCAACCACACCTCGAACGAACATGAATGGGCGGTGCGCGCCCGTGCCGGGGACCAGAAGTACCAGGACTATTACTACTGTTTCGACAACCGTGATGTCCCGGACATGTTCGAGGAGACTATGCCGGAGATCTTTCCCGAAACCTCCCCCGGCAACTTCACCTGGGACGAGGAGATGGGCAAGTGGGTGATGACGGTCTTCAACGACTACCAGTGGGACCTCAACTACAGCAACCCGGCCGTGTTCATCGAGATCGTGGATATCATCCTGTTCTGGGCCAACCAGGGCGCGGACATCGTGCGCCTCGATGCCGTCGCCTTCCTGTGGAAGAAAATCGGCACCACCTGCCAGAACGAACGCGAGGCGCATCTCATCCTGCAACTGCTGAAGGACTGCTGCCAGGTGACCGCACGCGGCCTGCTGTTCATCGCCGAGGCCATCGTCGCACCGGTCGAGATCGCCAAGTACTTCGGCGAGGACGCGGTGATCGCCAAGGAGTGCGAGATCGCCTACAACGCCACGCTGATGGCCCTGCTCTGGGATACGGTCGCCACCCGTAACGCCAACCTGCTCAACATCGCGGTGCGCAACCTGCCAGACAAACTCGACCGGGCCACCTGGCTGAACTACATTCGCGGCCACGACGACATCGGCCTGGGTTTCGACGACAACGACATCCGCCTCGCCGGTTACGATCCCCACGCGCACCGCCGCTTCCTGGTGGACTACTTCACCGGCAAGTACGACGACTCGCCGGCGCGCGGCCAGCCGTTCGGCAACAACCTCAAGACCGGGGATGCCCGTATTTCCGGCACACTGGCCTCGTTGATCGGGCTGGGCAGCGCAATCGATCAAGGCGACCAGGACGCCATCGACACGGCCGTGCGCCGCATCCTGCTGCTGCACAGCATCATCATGTCCTATGGCGGAATCCCGCTGCTCTACTATGGCGATGAACTCGGCACGCGCAACGACTACGAATACCTGCAGGACCCGGCCAAGGCCAAGGACAACCGCTGGATGCACCGGCCCCGGATCGACTGGGAGAAGGCGGAACTGCGCAACCGCCACGGCAGCGTGGAACAGCGCCTGTTCGAGGGGCTGCAGAAGATGATCGCGGTGCGCAAGTCGATTCCGGCCTTTTCCGACTTCAATAACCGTACCCTGCTGGACACCGGCAACCCGCATCTGTTCGTGTTCATGCGCAACGATCCGTTCCAGAGCGGCG
>Ga0315556_1000205_pt1 | contig 35303 bp, 22 predicted proteins | sample SalMarSW160310MG_FD_202112 | JGI IMG/M metagenome (GOLD analysis project Ga0315556, IMG submission 202112) | Salt marsh sediment microbial communities from the Plum Island Ecosystem LTER, Massachusetts, United States - Salt Marsh Sediment SW1603-10 ...
GCCGCTGCGGGGACCGGCGAAGATCTCGAAGACCTCGTGACCGTACTCGAGGAAGCCGAGCCGGCCGCCCCGCCCCTCCTCGCGGTCCTCGACCGGGCCGAGCGCGCCCGGAAGGACGTCGGCCGCGGATGCAGGCCAGCTCGCGGCCTCCCCGGCGACGACGAGGAGCCCGCCTCCGCCCTCGACGAAGTGGCGCAGGATCTCCGCCGACGCGCCGTCCGTGCGCACGTCGTTCAGGACCGCCACCTGGATTCCCTGGAGGTCCGCGGGGCGCACGCCGTCGCCGCGGCGGACGCGCACCGCGAAGCGTCCTTCGTCGGAGGTTCCGAGCGCGCGCTCGAGGTAGAGGCTCGCGTCCCGCCGCGCCCGGCCGCCGTCGACCACCAGCACGGGGATCGACCGGCCAGGGGACAACACGAAGTAGCGGGCGTCGTCGCCATCCAGGTCGTCGGCGGGCACGCGCACCGTGCCGCGCGTGTGGGGAAGGGACAGCGTGAACGGCGGGAACGTCGCCACGGCGGCGCCGTCGGGGTCCACGCGGACCGAGCGCTGCTGAATCTCCTGTCCGTCCAGCTCCAGGGTCACCGGCACCTCGCGTGTGGCCGCCCCACCCTGGCGGGCGATGCGCACCGTGGGCGTTACGCGCTCGCGGCCACCGACGGCCTGGCGCACCAGCGAGACCCCGGCCACCTGCACGTTGTCGGACACGTCCTCCTGCACCGCCACCGGGGTGACGACCGTTCCGGCCGGGAGATGCACGCCCTCGTCGCCCGTCCAACCGCTGCGCTGGAAGTCGGAGATGAGCACGACCTCGCCCCGGGGAAGCTCGGACTCCTCCAGGATCGTCTGGGCCACCTTGAGCGCCGGACCGTATCGCGTCGTGCCGGAGCCCACCACCGCGGTGTCGACGGCCGCGTTCAGCCGACCCGGATCGGACGTCGAGCGTGCCGCCACCCTCGCGCCCTGCGAGAAAAGCACGACGCTCGCCCGGTCCAGCGGACCGAGGGACGCGAAGACCTGCCTGGCTGCGCGCACCGCGGCCTCCCAGGCATTGCCCACGTCCATGCTGTACGACTGGTCCAGGAGGACGACGACTTCGCGCGGCCCGCCGGGACCGGCCGCGCCCAGCTCCGTGTCGGCGACGAACGGCCGCGCGAAGGCCACGGCGAGCACGGCGAGCGCCAGCGCGCGCAGCGCCAGGAGCAGCCAGTTCTGGATGCGGCGGCGGCGCTGCTCCTGGAAGGGGATCTTCTCCAGGAACATCAGCGAGGGGAACGCGACCACGTTGCGCCGCTGCCGGCGCGTGAGGTGCACGATGATCGGGATCGCGATCCCGGCCAGCCCCAGGAGGAAGAGGGGAACGAGGAACGTCAAGCTCATCGGACGCGGCTCAGGCGCTCGCGCGCGGACAGGTAACGGAAGAGCGCCAGGTCCAGCGGCTTGGAGGTATCCAGGAGCTGGTAGTCGACGCCGCTTGCGGTGAAGCGGTCCTCCAGCTCGTGCAGATGGGCGCGCAGCAGCGCCAGGTACTCTTCACGGAGCTTCGCCGGGATGACCGGGATCTGCTCGCCGCTCTCCATGTCCTCGAAGCCGGAGGCGTCCTGGAAAGGGAACTCCAGCTCCGCGGGGTCGAGCACGTGGAAGACGATCACGTCGTGCCCCCGCGAGCGCAGCGGCACGACCGCCTCCATGACCGCGTCGGGCTCCTCGTAGAAGTCGGAGATCAGGACCACGATGCCCTTCCGGCTCAGGCGCTCCGTGATCGTCATGAGGGGCGGGCGCAACGCGCCCTCGCGTGCGGCCTCGGCCCGGTCCAAGACGTGCAGCACGGTGTCCATGTGCTTCATCGACGGCGGCACGTACTCCACGATGTCGTGATCGAACGTGACCAGCCCCACCCGGTCTCGCTGCCGGTTCGAGAAGAAGAGCAAAGCAGCCGCCAGGAAGCGCCCGTAGTCGAGCTTCGACACGTCGTGGCTGCCGTAGCTCATCGAGCGGGAGACGTCCAGCAGCACCACGAAATTCGCGTTGGTCTCGGCCTCGAACAGCTTGATGTAGTGGCGGTCCGTCCGCCCGTAGAGGCTCCAGTCGATACGCCGGATGTCGTCGCCCGGCATGTACGGGCGGTGCTCGGCGAAGTCGAGGCTGAAGCCGAGGTAGGGCGACCGGTGCAGTCCGCTCAGGAAGCCGTCCACGACCGTGCGCGCCAGGAGCTCGAGGTTGTCGATCCGGGCGAGGACCGCGGGATCGAGGAAACGGGCTCCCGAGCGGGATCCGCGGGCGCGAGCGGGCGTGGCCACGGTCTACATCCCCGAACGGGGAACGGGGACCGCGTCGAGGAGGAGGTCGACCATCTCGCTGGCCGTGTGCCCCTCCGATTCAGCGTGGAAGTTCGTGAGCACGCGGTGGCGCATGACCGGCTGGGCCAGCGACCGGATGTCGTCGAACGTGACGTGGTCCCGTCCGCGCGTGACCGCCCGCGCCTTGGCGCCGAGCACGAGGTACTGGGCCGCGCGCACGGAGGTGCCGTAGGCGATCCACTTCTTCACGAAGTCCGGGGCGCCGTCCCCGGGGCGGCTCGCGCGCACGAGATCCACCGTGTACTGCAGCACCTCCTCGGACACGGGCACGCGGCGCACCAGCTTCTGGAAGGCAACCAGGTCCGGGCCGGTCACGGCGTGGCTGAACACCGGATCGAGAATGCCGGTGGTGGAGCGCACGACGTCCATCTCCTCGTCCTTGGACAGGTGTTCGATCATGATCTCGAACATGAACCGGTCGAGCTGCGCCTCGGGGAGCGGGTACGTTCCCTCGAGCTCGATGGGGTTCTGTGTGGCGAAGACGTAGAAGGGCTCTTCGAGCACGTACGTGCGACCCTGCACGGTGACCCGGTGCTCCTGCATCGCCTCGAGGAGCGCCGCCTGCGTCTTGGGCGGCGTACGGTTGATCTCGTCGGCGAGCACGATGTTGCTGAACACCGGCCCCGGCGCGAACACCATCTCGCGCCGCCCGGTGTCGGGGTCCTCCTGGATGATGTCCGTTCCCGTGATGTCCGACGGCATCAGGTCCGGCGTGAACTGGATGCGGCTGAAGCGCAGGTCGAGCACCTGTGCGACCGTGTGGATGAGCAGCGTCTTGGCCAGGCCCGGCACGCCCATCAGCAGGCTGTTGCCCCCGACGAACAGCGTGAGCAGCATCTGCTCGATGACCTCGTCCTGTCCGACGATGAGCTTGCGCAGCTCCCGGATGATCTGCTCCCGCCCGTTCTTCATGCGGTCCGCGAGCGCCACGTCGTCGGGGCTGTCGAGCTGCACGGTTCCGATCACGTCGTCCGCCAAGGGTCGTTCTCCGTGGGTTTCAGTGGGTCATGCCGTAGATGATGTAGTTCACGCCGAGCTTGTACGCTTCGTTCGACAGGTCGATGGGGTAGTAGCCCCGGTCGCTGAACTCCCAGTATTCCGAGATGTCGTTGTCGTAGTTGATGATCGCCATCAGCCGCTTGGTGCGGTCATTGTCCTCGAAGATCCCGTACCACACGGGGTCGGTCGGCCCGTAGGGCGGGATCACCTGGTGGGGGTCGACGCGGAAGAACGAGTCGAAGATCTCGTGACTCCCGTCGAGCTGGACGAACTGGACGCCGGGAAGCACGCGGTTCATCTGGAATTCGAGGTTGTCGAGGGCGGGGGGGTAGCGGAAGTCGTCCACGATGAGGAAGCCGCCCTTGAGCAGGTAGTCGTGGAGCCCCCGGACCTCCTCGTCCGTGGGGTTCCACCCGGCCACCTCGATGATGTACGCGATGGGGTACTGGAAGAGGCGCGGGTCGTCCAGCGTGAGGACGTTCGAGCCCTCGGTCAGCGGCCGGATGAACGTCGTCTCGTCGAGGATCTTCGTGAAGTTGCGCTCGCCCCGGGGATAGTCGTGTGCCCACGACGGGCCCCGGCCCTGCACCCAGCGCATGCCCTCCCGCCACGGCGTGTAGCGTACGCGCATGAAGTGGTAGCGGCCGTCGTAGGGAGCGTTGAGCTCTTCGTCGGACCCCGGCACGTCGGCGGCAGGGGGTCGGCGCTGCCCTCTGCGACGCCCGGGCACCACCTGGATCGCCACGGAGGTGCGCGCCGCGAGGGCCGCGACCCCTTCGGCCGCCACGCTCCCGGAGCTCACGTCCGCCGGGGCGGTCGCGAGATGCAGGGCGCCGCCTGCGGCCATGGCCGCGCTTGCGGCAAGCGTCATCACGAGCAACCGCGTCCCGCCCGTCATGGTGCCCCCGTCCCGGAGCGCCTCAGCGCCAGCAGCAGCTCGAGCGCGTCCTCGTAGGCGGGCGCGATCTCCAGCGCCCGCAACACGGTGCGGCGCGCGTCCTCCCGCGAGCCCGCGTCCATCTGTGCCACCGCCAGGTGGTAGAGCGCCTCGGCGCGGTCGGGCGGGTCGAGGGCCACGACGGCCGAGCGCTCGCGCACCGCGCCGAGGCGGTCGCCGAGGTTGCCGTCGAGCACGGCCAGGCGGCGGTGCAGGTCCAGGTCGTAGGGGAACACCTCGACCGCCTTCTCCAGCGCGTGGGCGGATGCGGCTGTGTTGCCGAGGGAGTCCTGCACGGCTGCCTCCTCCAGCAGGGCGTCGTAGTTCGATTCCGAGAGGGCGTTCAGGCGTGCCAGGGCCGCGGCCGCGCGCTCCAGGTCGCCGTGCGCCTCGTGGATCTTCGCCAGGTAGTAGTAGGGGCTGTCCGGGCCGCCGTATTCCGGGAACATCTTCAGCGCCTCGGTCAGGTGCGGCTGCGCCTCGTCGTAACGCTCGGCCCGGACGAGGAGCGCACCGAGGAGCATCCGCGCCACCAGGTCGCCGGGATGCGCGCGCACGTAGGCGGCGAGGGCGTCCGGTCCGGCATCGGCGGGCGGCGTCTCCCCGACGCGGGCGAGGCCCCGCAGCGGCGATGCGAAGCGCGCACGCATGTAGTCGTCGAACTCGTCGTCGAACCGCTCGCTGGTCGTGCCCAGCACGGACTCGAAGAGCTTCTCGGTCGTCTGTCCCTCGCGGTAGCCGTCGAGCATCGTGCGGATGGCTCCGAAGCCGTGCTGCTGCTCGATGAGCTGGAAGACGAGCGACGCCTCGAAGTACGAGAACCCGACCTGCTCGGGATACTCCGGCCGCATGAAGCCGTCGTTGAGCTCGCTGAACTTCTTCAGCTTCCCGTCGCGTAGCGCCTGCAGGAACGGAATGCTCGCCTGGTGTCCCCACCCCTCGCGCGCCTTGCGCTGCTCGTGCACGGCCAGGCCCTCGGAGAACCACCTCGGCACGCGGTTGTCCGACATGGCGAGGTGGAAGGCGTGGGCCAGCTCGTGCCAGAGCGTCGACGCCCAGTTGTACTCGCCGCGCTGGCGTGCCGCCGGCGAGTCGAGGACGAGCACGCTCCCGAAGCTCACCCCCAGCGCGCCCAGCCCGGTCTCGCCCAGCGTGCGTACGGAGAAGTCCGCGTGGGAGGGGTACAGCTCGACCCTGACCGGCTGCTTCGGCTCGATGCCGTAGTGGGCGTACAGCGAGTCCCAGGCCTCCTCGGCCACGCGCGACACGTACGGCGCGAGCAGGTCCGCTTCGGTGCCGTGCAGGAAGAGCTGGAAGTGCTCGGTCTCGACCGTCTTGAAGCGCGAGAAGGTGTCGAGCAGGTCGAGGATGTTCTTGAACCAGGGGTTGTAGGGGTCGCCCGCGAAGGCCCGCTCGAGGTCGGCCCGCCCCTCTTCGATGCGCCCCATGCGGAGCTGGTTCATCCCCAGGAGCCCCCACGCCCGCCAGGACGCGGAGTCGAGGGCCACGGCCGTGGCGCCGCGGTCCACCGCGTCGCCGTAGCGCCGGACCTGCACCGCCAGCTCCGCGACCGTGGCGTCCAGGCCCGCGTAGCGCGGGTTGAGGCGGAGCGCGCGCCGACGCGCCTCCAGGAAGCCGGCGGTGTCGTCGGCGAGGAATCGGGCCGCGGCCAGCATCGACATCGCTTCCAGCGAAGCCGGATCCACCTCCAGCGCGCGTTCGGCTTCCTCCTCCCCCCTGGCGAAGTCCTCCCGCGACACGCTCAGCCGCGCCAGGAGCACGTGCGCGTCCGGGTCGTCGTCGTTGACCTCCAGGGCGGCGCGGATCCGCTCGGGCGCGCCTGGCGTGCCGTCGAAGTCGAGGGCGCGGGCCATCCCGAGGAGCGCCCGCGGGTCGTGGGGGTTCACCGCAAGCACCTTCTGGAACTCCGCCTGTGCCTCCGGGCTCTCGTACGCCTCCAGAAAGAGCTCGCCCGTGAGCAGGGGCGGCTCCGCCCAACCCGGGTCGGCGGTGGCGGCCTCGTCGAAGGCCTTCAGGGCGTCCTGGATCAGGTCCGGGTCGGTGCGACTCAGCCGGTGCACGGCGCGACCGACGGCCACCAGGTCCCGCGCCGGCAGTGCGCCCCCCGCGTCGTTGTAGACGTCGATGAAGCGGTCGAAGCGCCCCATCGCCTCGTCGATGCGCCCCCTGCGGAAGAGCAGCTCCGCAAGGTCGACCTCGGCCGTGAGCCGGTCTTCCGCGCCACCCTCCGCGGCGAGGCGGAACGCGGCCTCGGCTTCCTCCAGCCGCCCGCGGCGCACGAGCACCCTTCCGAGGGTGGTCGCCATGGCGGTGGGGTCGGGGGCTTCGCGGGCGGCCGCCTCGGCGTCGTCGTAGCGGCCCCGCACCATCAGCGCCTCGACGAGGCTCCTGCGGGCGGTCACCGAGGCCGGGTCGGCGCGCACCAGGCGCTGGAGGTCGCGCATGGCCTGGTCGTAGTCGCCGGCGCGCAGGGCGGCGCGCGCCTCCGCCTCCGTCTGCGCCGACGCAGAAGGGGCCGACGTCAGGCACGCCGCCACGAGCAGGAGCGCTGTGCGCCGGATCACGAGCCGCCCCCTTCCCGCGCCTTGATCTCCCTGTTCTTGAGCGCCAGCTCCACCAGGAGCGCTTCGAGCGCCTCGTCGTAGCGCTCCTCCGTCATCGCGTCGCGGGAGGCGCGTAGACCGTCGATGCGCCCCAAGATCTCGCGTCGCTCCTCGTACAGCTTCGCCAGGGCGGGATCGTCCGTGGCCTGCGCCGCCACCGCCGTACGGCCGAGCCGGAAGCCGGCGGCCAGCCGACCGTCCACGGCCGTCGCGCTGGCGTCGGGGCTGCCCTCGCCGTCCCCGTTGTCGTCCAGGACCGCGTGCTCGACCAGGAGCTCGTTCTCCTCCTCGTAGTGGCGCGCGACCTCGGCGCGCGCGTACACGAACGCCTCCAGGAGGGAGGTGAGCCCGTCCTTGTCCATGTCGGCGCCGTCCCCGGCGATGGCATCGACGAAGTAGCGCGGGAACTCGGTGGCGTTGCGCTCGCGCGCGGTGCGGGTGGCGCTGATCACGATCCGGTTCGGTCCGGAAAGCGGCGCCACGAACCCGCCGCCCGAGCTGCCCGTGAGCACCACCGCCACCATCTGGGTCGGGAAAGCCGCGAGGGCGGCGGCCAGCTCGTCGGCGGACAGGTCCGGACCCGGGAGGTTGAACTGGCCCTCGTCGCCCTGCGCCGTCCCGTGGCCGATCAGCACGATGAGCACCCGGTCCGCGGGAGCGGCGCGCGCCGCGATCTCCCCCATCGCCCGCACGACGTTCTCCTTGGTCGAGCGGTCCTGCACGACCTCGGGGGCGAGATCCACGCGCTCGGCCAGCACCGTGACGTGATCCGTCGGGATCCCGTCACGTTCGGTGAGCGCGGTGCGCAGCTCGGTCGCGTAACCCGCGAAGCTCTGCCGGTAGGCGTCGGTCCCCCCGAGGCCCACCACCACGAGCACGTGCGTCTCCTGCGCTGCAGCGAAGCGCGGGGCGCCGAGGAAGGCCAGCATCGCCGTGCCCGCCATCAGGCAAGCGGCCCCGGCGGAGCCCGTACGGTGCGTGCGCGCGCGTATCATGCGAGCCCCCGCATGCGCCGGTACCCCCACTCCGCGCCCATGAGCACGACGAGGACCAGGAAGAGGATCGGCATGTCCCAGAGGTCGCGCTGCTCGACGAGCGTCACGCCCCCTCCCGTGACGGTGATGTCGTCCGGCAGCGCGCTCACGTTGGCGGGGGTGTAGAACTGCCCGCCCGTCTCGTCCGCGATGCGCTGGAGCACGCTCGTGCGCCGTCCCGCCCCGAAGTACTCCTCGTCGCTCGGGGCGACCACCAGGTGGGTCTCGTCCGTGCCCAGGACCTGGCCGCCGCGCGTCGCGGTGACCTCGATGTCGTACGAGCCCTCCCCGGAAGGCACCAGCCGCGCGGCGTACTCGCCGTCGCGCTCCACCGTCCACTCGGCTGGGATCTCGGCGACCGCCCCGGTCGGATCGGTGACGCGCGCTGTGACCACCGCGTCGTTCACCTCGAGGTAGGTGGAGTCCGAAACGCTCGCCAACAGCCGCACCGCCTCGCCGCGCTCCACCTGCTCCTGGTCGAGCGTGACCGAGACGGCCTCCGGAACGTCGTCCACCAGCCAGCGCAGAATCTGCCGCCACAGCGTCTCGTGGCTCTGGTCCTCCAGCGGCACGTCGGCGCTCATCTGCCAGAGCCACGAGTCCTGGATCGTGAGGGCCAACGATTTCCCCCGCCCGTAGCGTTGGTGGGCCAGCACGACCTGCGGGGGATCCAGTCCCTCGCCCGTGCCCTGCAGGAGCACGGTGGCGCCGGGGCGCGTCTCGGTGACGCGGTTCACGATCGTGACCGGCGGGAGCGCCGCCCACCGGTCGCGCACGTCCAGGCTGTCGTCGACGAGCTGCATCGCGGCGTTCGCCGCGCCCGCCGGGGTGGGCGCGACCTTGACCTCGGCGAGGAAGTCGCCGGGCGCGGCGGGCGTCCCGGACAGGACGACCGGCAGCACCTCCTCCACCGGCGTGCCCGCCCAACCTCCTTCGGCGAAGGAGCCGTGGCCTCCGAGCATGAGGAAACCGCCGCCCCGCTCCGAGACGAAGTCCGCGATCATCTGGAGCTGGTCGTGGGAGAAGAAAGACGCCTCCGTGCTCCCCAGGATGAGCGCGCGGTAGCGGTACAGCTCCGCCCGGGAGCGGGGGAAGCCTCCCGCCAGCTCGTCGGCGTCGTCCACGTCCAGCCGGTAGAACTTGCTCTCGGCGGTCCGCTCCATCGTCACGACCTGCACGTTCTCGTCGTCCCGCACCGCTCGACGGATGAACTTCAGCTCGAAGCTCGGCTCTCCCTGGAAGTACAGGATCTTCTCGCGGTCGCCGCGCACCTCGACCTGGACGTCGCGCGCGTTGTTCCGGTCGACGCGCTCGCCGTCCTGCACCGGGATGCGGAAGCGGACGCGGTGCGCCCCGACGGCGTCGAGCTCGAAGGCGACGCGGGCGACCACCGGCTCGCCGTCGGGCCCCAGCGTCACGTCCTCCTCGCCGAGAAGCCGGGTCTCGTCCTCCACGATCAGGGGGACCGTGCGCCGGCCCATCCCGGTCTGCGTGACCACGACGTCGACCAGGAGCGTGCTTCCCTTCAGCACCGCGCGTGGAAGCTCGACCCGTCCGACCTCGATGTCGGGCGCGAGGGACTCCTCGCCGAGCCCGACCGTGAAGACCGGCACGCCCGCTGCCTGCAGGGGGACCAGCGACTCGGTGAGCGGATGGCGACCGTTGTCCGCGCCGTCGGTGATCATGACCAACCCGGCCAGCGGCAGGCCCGCCAGCTCCTCGCGGGCCCCGTCCAGCGCGGCGCCCAGATCGGTGTGCGTGCCGTCGTACCCGAGCTCTCCGGGGCCGTCCATGCGCACCGCGCCCGACGAGAAGCGGAAGAAGCGGAGCGTGAACCGCTCGGACAGCTGGCGCAGCAGATCGCTCTCTTCGGGCGCGAACGCCTCGGCCACGAAGTCGCTCCTGGGCCGACCCGCTTCGTCGGCGATGCTCATGCTGCGCGAGTCGTCCACCAGGATGCCGACGAAGTTCTGCTGGGGCACGACCGTGGACAGGATCAGCGACGGTTGCAGCAGACAGAACAGCAGCACGCCCAGGAGGAGAGCGCGCAGCCCCGCCATGACCACGCGGTCCGTGCGTGCCGCCCGCCCCCGGGCGAGCGTGTAGGTGGCCACGGCGGCCATGGCGAGCACGCCCGCTCCCACCAGCCACATGCGCACGGCAGCGGGGCTGGTGAAGGCGAAGTCGCCCTGCTCGAAGACGAGAGGGCGGTACTTGAACAGGAACTCGAAGACGCCGCTCATCGGTTCCCGGTCAGTGGCTCATGCCATAGACGATCATGTTGGTGCCCATCTCGTAGGCGAAGGTCGACAGCGGCAGCGGATACATGGGATCCTCCGCCCACTCCCAGGCATCTCCGAGGTCCGTGTTCCAGTTGATGATCACCATGAGCTCCCCGTCGTCGTCGAGGATCCCGCGGACGTGGGGCAGGTAGCCGTCCTGCTCCCACGTGTGCCCGTAGCCCCGCGTCACGGCCTCGCCGTTCCTGACATTGGGGACCTGGAGGATCGAGTCGATCTGGTAATACGCGGAGAAGAGGGGATGGTCCATGGGCAGCTCGACGATCGGCCGTCCCGGGAGCACCTGGCGGATGTTGTATTCGAACTGGGCCCACTCGTAGGTGCCCCAGAAATCGTCGACGACGAGCATCCCACCCGCGTTCAGGTAGTCGCGCAGGCCGTGGATCTGCTCGGGCGTCAGGTCCATGTGGCCGACCTCGACCGCGTAGAGCAGCGGGAAGCGGCGCAGCTTCGGGTCCGCCAGGTCCACCGCGTTCTCGAAGTCGTAGGCGTCGAGGCGCACGAGCCTCTCGAGGACGACGAGGAACTGGCGGTCGCCCTTCGGGAAGTCCGTGCTCCAGGCGCCGTAGCCGCGGCGCCCCCACCCCCGTCCGCCCCGCCCGCCGCCGTTGTAGATCGCTCGCGTCCAGTAGAACGCGTGGCGCCCGGGGGGCTCGTCGTCGGGGGGCAGCCTCAGCCTGACATCCTCGGATTCCTCCCGGGTCGGGCGGCGTATGCGGGGGAGGGTGTCGCGGGGAAACTGCTGCATGAGGAACCCTGCCCCGATGTCCCGTTGCCCCCCGACCTCGTCGCAGGCCAGGACGCAGGAGGAGAGGGCGAGGACCGCCAGGGTCGAGCTGGCTCGGGAGGGTAACCGCATGGCCTGGTGTGCTGGAGTCGCGCGGGCGGCGGGTCCCGTTTTGCTACGTTGCCCCGCGGGGGAAGGTTCCTGGCGCCGACTTCGGCCCTCCCCTTCTCCGCGGACCCGTCGTGACCGAGAGTACACACACGCGACCGCAGGGGGAGTGTTGAATCCCGCCCCCGGGGAATCCGTAGGAACGGGTGCAGTTCAACGATTCGGAGAAGAGACGCACGGGCATGAGCCGAGACAGCCGCAGCAACAGAAAACGACCGATGGTCATGGCAACGCGGGGCGTGACGATCCGCGACTTCCTGATCTTCCAGCTCAAGCTGGTCGTCGACGGGCTCAAGGACCTCGTGGTCTTCCACCTCTCCATCGGCGCGATCGTGCTGGACATCATCTCCGGGCGTGGCCGGCGGCCGCGGCTCTTCTACTCCGTGCTGCGGATGAGCGAGAAGTTCGATCTGTGGATCAACCTCCACGGCGTCGTCGAGCGGCTCGAGAGCGAGGAGAGCGAGGACGGCCTGTTCGGCGCCAGCGAGGCGGGCTCCGACTCCCTTCTGGGGCAGATCGAGCAGATGGTGCGCGGCGGCGACGTGCCGCGGACCGGCCGGGCGAATCGGGTGCGCCGAAGCGAAGACGACCCGTCCTGACTTTCGCGGGCGGGCTCGGGCCTCCAGATTGGCGCCGTTTTGCGTGACCCATCAAGGAGGCCTGCCCGTTGTGCCGCTCGATTCCCCTGCCGCTTTCCGTCGCGCTCCTCTTGATGGGGCCGATTTCGATCCTCGCCCAGATTCCCACCACCCGTAGCGACGGCGACCGCCTGCGCGTCGACGCGGTGGAATCCACGGACGGCGTCCGGGTCGACGGCGTCCTCGACGAGGAGGTGTGGAGCCGGGCCCGGCCCGTCAGCGGGTTCGTCCAGGCCGAGCCCCGTGAGGGTCAGCCCGCGTCCGAGCGCACGGAGGTGCGCGTGGCGTGGGACGCCGAGAACCTCTACATCGGGGCGTACCTGCACGACAGCGACCCCGACGGGCTCGTGACCACCGATATCAAGAAGGACTTCAAGGAGACGGAGCAGGACGCGTTCTCGGTGATCCTCGACACGTTCCGCGACCGCCGGAACGGCTACGTGTTCATGACCAACCCGGAGGGTGCCCGGGGAGACGAGCAGGTCGCCAACGAGGGCCGCGAGGTCAATCCGAGCTGGGACGCGATCTGGCGGGTCCGCTCCCGACGGGTCGCCGACGGGTGGACGACGGAGATGGCGATCCCCTTCCGCGCGCTCCGCTTCGACGAGGGCGCGGACGAGCCGTGGGGGATCAACTTCAGGCGGCGTATCCGCCGGAAGAACGAGATCGACTACTGGTCCCCGATCCCCCGGGCGTTCGAGCTCACCCGGCTGTCGCTCGCGGGTGACCTGTACGGGCTGCCGCGCGCCTCGGGCGGGAGGGATCTCAGGGTCAAACCCTACGTGATGGGCGCCGAGGTGCGCGCGACGGGGGTGCAGGACTACGAGACCCGGCGCGAGGCCGGCGTCGACGTGAAGGCTCGCGTGCTCGACGCCTTCACGCTCGACCTGACGGTGAACCCGGACTTCGCCCAGGTGGAGGCCGACGTCCAGCAGGTGAACCTCACCCAGTTCAGCCAGTTCTTCCCCGAAAAGCGGGAGTTCTTCCTCGAGAACTCCGGCGTGTTCTACGTGGGCGACGCCGCCCGCAACAACCGTGTCACCACCACGCCCACCCCGGACGAGGACCTCCTGCTCTTCTTCTCGAGGCGCGTGGGCGTGGCCGACGACGGCCGGGCCATCCCGATCACCGCCGGGGGGCGCCTGACGGGACGGGTGGGCGGCACGAACATCGGCGCGATCGCCATGCGCACGGACGGGATCGAGGGCGTGCCCGGCAGCGATTACGGGGTCCTGCGCGTCCGCCAGAACGTCTTCGAGGGCTCGGACATCGGCGGGATCTTCATGGTGCGCGACGCCCGTCAGACCGGGGCCACGGGGGACGACTACAACCGGGTCTACGGGGCGGACGCGAACATCCGGTTCTTCGGCAACGTGGACTGGAACAGCTACGTCGTGGGGACGCAGTCACCCGGGCTGGACGCCGGCCAGTACGCCTGGCGCACCTCGCTGAACCGCGAGGCCAACTTCGTCCATATCAAGTTCGGGGCCATGCAGCTCGGCGATAACTTCAACGACGACCTCGGCTATTACCGGCGCACCGGCGTGCGCAAGTACTTCATCGATTTCGGCCTGCGGCCCCGGCCCGAGGTCATGCGCCGCCACGGCGTGCGCGAGATGCACCCGCACATCGTGTGGAACTACTACGAGGATCTGTCCGGGCGCATGGTCGCGAAGAAGCTCCACTCCGGCTACACGTTCTTCATGAACGACGGCGGGTACTGGGAGCTGAGCGTCAACCCCGCGTTCGAGTCGATCGACGCCCCGTTCCAGATCTCGCCGGACATCGACGCCATTCCGGCCGGGTCCTACGGGTGGACCGACTACCAGCTCCGCGGCAGCTCCGACCCCAGCAGGCGCATCTCGGGAGGCATCACGGGCATCGTGGGCGGCCTGTGGAGTGGAACGCAGCGGACCGTGAACGCCAACCTGACGCTCCGGCCCTCCTACAAGTTCTACCTCGACGCGAGCGTGCAGCGCACCTACGGGAAGCTGGACGTTCCGGACGCCGACTTCACGAAGACCTTCTGGACCTTCCGGTCGAACTTCTCGTTCAACACGAACATGTTCATCGACGCGCTCGTGCAGTACGACCCGGGGAGCGAGCTGGTGAACACGAACGTCCGCTTCAACTTCATCCACCACCCGTTGAGCGACCTGTTCATCGTGTTCAACGAGCAGCGCTTCGCCACCGGCGAGGGGATCCCGCCGGGGCGGGGGCTCACCATCAAGGCGACGCAGATGGTGGCGTTCTAGGGTTTCCGGCGAACGTTCCTCAGAGGCGACGCGTAGGGTCCCCGGCCCCTCGTGTACACCACCACCACGCCGTTGGACGTGTTGCCGCCCGCTCCGTAGAGGATCTGGGCCTGGACGGGGGACACGAACTCCATGCTCTCGATCTCCGCCGCGGGGGTGTGCAGGAGATAGTCCGGACCGTCGGGGATCTTGATGCCGTCCACCACCACCTGGACGTTGTCACATCTCCGGGAGGGCAGCGAGGAGTCGATCAGGTCCATGCGGTCGCCGGGGTTCCGGAGGACGGTGAGGCTCTGGATCCGCCGGTTGGTCTGGATGCACACCGTGGGCCCCCCCCCTTCCCGGTTGATCTCCGTCACCCTCAGGCCGGGCGAGGCCCTCCTCAGGATCTCGAAGGCCCGGGCGCCGCGCTCCTCCTCCACGGCCATGGCTTCTCCGAAGGCGAGGTCCATCCGGAAGGGAGTCAGCCTGGTCGTCTGCTCCAGCTGTGATCGGGTGGTCACCTCCAACCCTTCCAGCTCCACGGCCTGGGGCGCGACCCCGAGGATGAGGAACACGTCCTTCCCGGGTGGGATCTCCACCGAGTCCGACCTGACGGCATGTCCGAGGTTCCGGATCTCGAGCGAGTAGGAGGCGGGCGTGAGGTTCTGGAAGACGAAGTGTCCGGCCGTGTCCGTGAGGGTCTGGTGCGGCGTGCCGCGAATGCGGACCACGGCGTACGGCAGAGGTCTCCCCGAGAGCTGATCACGGATCAGGCCGTGGAGGTCGCCCAGCGTGTGGGCGGCGGCTTCCATCAGGATCTGCTCCTGGATCACGTCCTTGGGTTCCTGGGCGTCCGATGCCACGGAGACGGCGAGGTCCCGGAAGATGACCGCGGGGCCCTCCACCCCCACGGTGCCGTAGGCGCCGGTGCGCCCGAGGAACTCCACCTGGAGTTGGACCTGTCCCGCTCCCGCCGGCAGGCCGCAGATCCGGTAGCGGCCCGCGGCGTCCGACTCCGCCTCGAGGCGCCTCACGATGCGCCCTTCCTGCCACGCGATCGTGATCCGCGCACCGGGGAGCGCCACGTCCTCGTCCGGGTCCCGGACCAGCCCGACCAGCGCGGCGGTGCCCTCTCCCGCCTCCACCTGGCAACCCAGGCCCATGGCGAGGAGGGGTGAGGGGAGGAGGAGCGCCAGGTCTCGAGCGCCTTCCGAGCCGGCCCCGACCTCGACGGGCCGGGACAGGGCGGTGGTGAGTCCGTCCAGGTCGGCCTGGACCCGGTAGGTCCCGGGGCCGGGCACGTTGAGCAGGAACGCCCCGGCGGAATCCGTGGTGGTCATCGCCACCGTCTCGAGACGGTCGGGACCGCCGGCCCGGAGAAGGACCACCACCGCGCCCTGCACCGGGGCGAGGGACACCTGCTCCGCCACCAGCCCCCCGACGACCTGGCCGTGGCCCCGTCCAGGGGTCCACGGGATCGCGAGGAGGGCCACCAGGACACACCCGAACCGCCTATCCATGGCGACGCTACCTCCGACGCAAGTCCACTTCGATCACGCCCCCGCTGTGTCCTTCACCGTACCGGGTGGTTGCCGTCGTGGCGTCCACGTATCGAAGCTCGAGGATCGTGACGGTGGCCAGCCCGCGGAGCACCTCCGCGGACCCCTGGCGCACGTGGGCCACGTACACCACGGGCAACACGGGGCCGCTCCCCCTGAGGTTCTGGGGGCCCCGGCCCCTCAGCCAGTTGGGGCGGAGCTGGTAGACGAGCTCATAGGCATTGGTGGCGGTGGAGACGTCGATCTCGTCCCGTCCGAGGACGGAGGACGCACGCGACGGGGGCGTGATCCGACCTCCCATCACACATGCGCCCGAGAAGAGGAGCGCGGCGCAGAGTGCCAGAACGCGCAGGCCCCTGCGCGGCGACCGGCCCGGCATGGGGACCTCCATGGGGAAACCCGCTTTCAGTACGGGGCGTATGACCATCATGATAGCGCACCTGTGGCCGGGGCGACCATACTTCGGCAACGCCCGGCCCCGATCGACTCACCATCTCGGACACCTATGACTACGCCATCGGCCCTGCGGCGATTTCTCCTCCCCACCCTCGCCCTGGTGGTGACGGCCTCCGGGTGCATCTCCAGCACCGAGGGACAGCTGAGCACGTTCGCGGGGGAGTGGTGCACCCTCCGGGGCCTGGGGTCGGACGACCTTCCCGTTCCGGGCGTGGCCTACGTCGGCGCCACCATGGTGGTGCAGGGGGCCCGGGTGCTGGGAACCGGATCCACCAGCAGGCCCGGATCGGACACCATCTATCCCGCGCGCTTCCGCGGGGACATCACTGCCGACCAGGCCGTCATCGAGGTCAGCGACCTCGAGGACCAGCCGGAGGTGCCGGGTCCCCAGTTCACGATGGTGATGAACCTCGTCGGGTCCCGGGACATGGTGGGAACCATGGCGGGAGACCCGGACTTCGTCGGTGCCATCACGCTCGTGCGGCTGGGCCCCCGGTGCTTCCTGGAGTAGCCGGACTCGATCCCACCGGGCGCTGGAGAAGACGAGGGGCGCCGGGCGGACATCGCCCGGCGCCCCTGCCTTTTCGACTACTCCTTCGGCCTACCCGTCAGCTGATGTTCGGGTTGGCGTTCCGCTCGGCGAAAGGAAGCGGCATGCAGGTCTGGTTCGAGACCGTTCCCACCTCCGGCTTGTAGTAGTTGTCCCCCGGCTGGAGGATGTTGGGCACCGAATTGGGGTTCCGGCGCCAGTCACCCATGCGGTGACCTTCCAGCCAGAAGTCACGGGACCGCTGCGCCATGAGCTCGGCCAGGAGACCGGCCGGATCCGTCGTGTCGATGGGATCCTGGTTGCCCGCGGTCCGGCGCTCGTTGATGAACGCCAGCATGGTCGCCGGGTTTCCGCCGGCCTCCACCTCGATGTACCTCGCCTCCAGCCCGGAAGCCAGGCGGATGGGCGAGGCCCAGGTCGGATACTTCGACTGGGACCAGTAGCGGAGCACGCCGTCCTGGGCATTGCGCCCGGAGTCCCAGAACTCGACGCGCGGGTCATTCATCTCCCGGTAGTGCGGGGGCACCACCAGCGACTCACGTGACCCGCCCGCGGAGTAGAAGTACACCCCGTTGCCCAGACGCGTCCGGTTCCCGGCGTCGTCGACGTAGGGCACGTCGAACTCGAAGTCGGTGGCCACGCTCCCGACCGCGGCCGCGGCTCCGGACTTGTCCCCCATCTGCAGCAGGGCTCGGCCCTTTCCCACCCTGGACGCGTTCAGGATGCCCGTCGCTTCGGCATCGCTGGCCGCGCCCGCCAACTGGATGGCCTGGTCGAACCGGTCAACCGCGGTCTGGAGAAGCTCGTTCGAGGTCATGAGCGGACCGGGCTCACCGCCCGGGCCCCGCATCGTTCCCTCGCAGAAGGCCTCGGCTTCCAACACCAGTCCGAAGCCGGAGGACATGGCCGCGCGCGCCAGGTTCAGCTCCTGACCCTCCTCTCCGCCGAGGATCTCCAGCACCTGCTCCGCCTGGGAGATCCCCTGCATGAGGGGGTTCCACACGTCAGCCGTGGTCGAGGTGTTCCGGTCGTCGATGAGCCGGCGGCCGTACTCGTTTCGGGTGGGGAACGTGTCCCCCACCCACGCCTCGTTGGTGAACCACGCGGTGTACACGATGTACCCCAGGCCGAACGCCCGCGCGAAGGACGTGAAGGCCGAGCGCGAGAAGATCTCCCCGTCGGACACCGGATCGACGGTCGCCGCGTCGATGACGTCGGGGTTCCTCACGTCGAAGAAGTTGATGTTGCAGGCCGTGAGGGACGGCAAGAGCGCCGCCACGACCGCGAGGGTCCCGACGCTGCGCCGGACCCGTCGATTGATGGTCTTGATTGGCATGATCGTCTCTCGTCGTCAGAAGGTCACGTTCATCCGCACCAGCCACCGCCGCGTTTGCGGTAGGGTGAGGAAGTCCGAACGGGTGAACGGCTCGTTGGAGCTGAGTCCGTTCGTGACTTCGGGATCCGCGCCCTGATAGTCGGTCCACAGGGCCAGATTCCGGGCACCCATGGTCAGGGTGGCGCTGCTGGCGCCGAAGCGCTGCGACACGTCGCCGGGGAGGGTGTAGCTGACGCTCAGCTCCCGGAAGCGCACGTGGTCTCCCTTCTGGTAGTACTGCTCGTTCACCGCCGACGCGTTGTACGCCGTGCCGTCGTGGCCCACGAAGGGACCGAAGCGGCCAAGCCGCTCCTCTGGACTGAGGATCTCGTCGCGCCGGATCCACCGCTCGCCCGTGCCGAACTGCCGCTCACGGAACTGGTCGGTGTTGTTGTAGACGATGTAGTCCTTCATGAAGTCGAACTGGGCGTACACCCGGAACGCGTTGAAGAAGGAGAACGTCGAATTGAGGTTCCCTTCCATGCCGGGGTTCGGATTGCCGATGAACACGGCGGTGTCCGTCACGATGGCCTGGTCGTTGGCGATGTCGTACTGGTCCACGCGCCGCGTCCAGTAGCCGTACGCCGGGTAGCCCGGCAGCACGCGGTTGTTGCTGCCGAAGGGCTCCACGTCACCGAGGTCGGTGACCTCGTTGTGGTTCGTAGAGACGTTCGCCCGGGCGTCCCAGGAGAAGTCGTCCGTCTGGTAGACCGTGGAGTGGGCGGAGATCTCCCATCCGCTGTTCTTCAGCTCCCCGATGTTGACGAGCGGGTCGTTGGAGAAACCCAGCGACGGGGGCAGCGGACGCTCGAGGATGAGGTCCGAGGACACCTTGTTGTAGTAGGTGACCTCCAGGCCGATGCGCTCGTTGAAGAGCCCGGCGTCGAACCCCAGCTCGGTCTCTTTCCCTCGCTCGGGCTTCAGCTCGGCGTTCCCCGGGTTCCTGGGGATCACGCCCGAGCGCACGTCGGTGGACGTGATGGCGTAGGGTGACGAGTCGAATGTCGTGAGCGACGCGCCGCTGTTGGGCGAGCGACCCGTGGAGCCCCATACCGTGCGCAGGCGCAGCGTGGAGAACACGCTGCGGAGCGCGTCCGGGAAGAAGTCCTCCTCGGAGATCACGTACGAGAGCCCCACCTTCGGGTTGAAGAACGCCTGGGCCTCTTCACCGAAGGCGGAGTTCTTGTCGACGCGGGCGCCGACCTGCAGGTACAGACGGTCGCGCCACGCCAGGTCGAGCTGGCTGAAGATGCCGCCCTCACGCTCCTCGGTATACTGCTGCCCACCGGTGGTCGTGGCCGCGGCGTTGATGCTGTTGGCCGAGTTGGTGGTGAGTCCCTGGCCCGTGGCGTTGGTGCGGTCCGTCCGGCGGGCGATGGCCTGCCCACCGAAGGCCAGGTCGGCCACCATGTCGGTGAGGAACGACCAGCGCACGCTGCCGAGGTAGTCGATGCTCACCTCGTCGCGGTTCTCGCGGGCCTGGCTGATCTGTCCGGAGTTCAACGTGGCCGTCCCGTACCAGCCGATGTCGTTCTTGGGATAGAACGACGTGGCCTCGGCGCGGGTCATGTCCACGCCGGCGTTGAGCCGGTTCCGGAACCAGGGCCTGGGCGTGTAGTTGATGGTGAAGACCGGCGTCACGCGGAACACCATGTTCCGGTTTTCCAGGTGCGAGATGGCGTCGGTCTGCCGGTTGGTGGCGTACCACCCGTCGTTGGCCAGACCCACGGAGCGGGGGCTGCCCAGCAGGGCTCCACCCAGGTAGCCGTAGATGTTGTTGTCGTTGTTCGGCAGGTCCTGGTCGATGCGGGCCAGACCCATGGACCACTCGAGCTTCAGGTTCTCCTGGGGCGTGAAGTCGAAGTTCACCCGCCCCGTGTACCGGTTGTACTCGTTGTTGGGGAGGGTCCCCTGCTCCTTGTTCGCGCCGAAGGAGAGGAAGTAGCCGTAGTTCTGGCCGCCGCCCCGCCCCGTCCAGTTCAGCGTGTGGTTGATGCCGTTCTGGAAGACGTCGTAGCGGAGGAGGGGGTTGTCGGACACCAGCGTCCCGGGGGACTGGTTGTAGCACAGCGTACGGTCGGGATTGGTGACGTCGCTCTCCCTGCACTCCGCCCAGTTCGAGGGCGGCGTCCAGGTTTCCTCGAGCTGACCGTACTCGTAGGAGATCGTCTGGGTGAACCCGGCCCCGGCCTGTCCGCGCTTCGTGCGAATCTGGATCACGCCGGCCGACGCGTCGGCGCCGTACAGCGTCGCCGCCGCCGGACCCTTCACGATCTCGATGGACTCGATGTCGTCCGGATTGATGTCGTTGAACCGGCTGCCGGACTGTCCGCCCACGCCGTAGATCTGCTGCGAGCGGCTGTCGGCCCGGACGCCGTCGATGATGAGCAGCGGCTCGTTGGAGAGCTCGATGGAGGCCGAGCCCCGCAGACGGATCCGCTGGGTGCCGCCCGAAGTGCCCGACCCGGTGGTGATGGACACCCCCGTGGTGCGAGCCTGCAGGAGCGTCGCCACGCTGGTGACGGGGGCGACCTGGGCGACCTGGGACGCGTTGACCGAGGAGACCGAAGCCGCCTGGGCGCGCCTGTCCTGACGGCCCGCGGTGCCCGTGACGATGATCTCGTCCAGGGCCACGGCGGACACCGCCAGGGAGAAATCGAGCCTGGACGTCTGTCCTGCCACGACGTCCACGGTGAGCGTCTCGGAGCGGTACCCGATGGTGATGACCCGGAGCTCGCGGCTCCCCGGCTGCACGTTGGGGATCCGGTACGTGCCGTCACTGGCGGTCAGACTTCCGATCTGGGTACCGACCACCACGACCTGGGCGGACGAGATCGGCGCCATGGTGCGCGCGTCCACGACCCGCCCGATCACGCTTCCGGTCTGTGCCCGGGCGCTGCCGGGCACCGCCAGAAGCAGCCCCATGACGGCCAAGAGGCCGGCGGGGCTCCTGAACAGACGATTGAAGTTCATGACAACTCCAGCTGAATGAGACAAGTAAGGCCGACTCGGCCCTCGCCCTCCACCACCTCACCACACCAGCGGGCGGACGTCGACCCAAGTCGAGGTTCGTCCGTTCGGATCAGCCCGACGCGGACGGGTCCAACGCGGGTAGGTTCGGAGCTCGCCTCCATGGAAACGGGGGAATATGGGTGCGGGCAGGAACACCAGGGGGGCAGGTGCTACGGGGAAGCTGTTCGGCCTTCATGTCGTGGTCGCCCGAGCCGACCTAGATTGGCAGCGATTGATGCGTGCGGGGACAGCCCCGCACGTGAAGTCACCGGCCCCCCGGGAGGGGGTCCAAGGGCCAATGGTGGCTCCGGTTGCACCTTTCCTCACGTTTCTTTTACGCTCGTTTGCGCAGGCTGTCAAGAACAATCGGCGGAGTCGGTTCTCCCCGGATTCAGGAGGGTTCACATGCCACTCGGGAAACGCGCGGCCGCGCTGTTGATCGGCCTTCTCCCCCTGGGATCTTCATACGTCTCAGCCCAGGCTCCCATGACCAAGCTCTCCCTGGAGAGCTACCTGGACATGGAGTCGGTTTCGAGCCCCCAGGTCTCCCCCGACGGGCGTCAGATCGTTTACGCCCGCGGGTGGGTGGACCGGACGAACGACCGGCACGAGTCGTCCATCTGGATCATGGACGCGGACGGCGGGCGGAACCGCTTCCTGGTGGATGGCTCCTCACCCGTCTGGTCGCCGGACGGCACGCGCATCGCGTACACGGCGCGCGGTGAGCCGGAAGGCACCCAGATCTTCGTCCGCTGGATGGATGACGAGGGAGCGACCACGCAGATCACGCGCGTCGAGAACGCGCCGTCGAGCGTGCGGTGGTCGCCGGACGGGCGCTGGCTCGCGTTCACGATGAGCGTGGACGACGACGAGAGCTGGGGGATCCGCCCTCCCGGGAAGCCCGACGGGGCGAAATGGACGGCCGACCCGAAGATCGTGACGCGCGCCGACTACCGGCAGGACCGGCAGGGTTTCACGGATACGGGTTGGCGACACGTCTTCGTCGTGCCGGCGGAGGGCGGAACGCCGCGGCAGCTCACGGACGGGAAGTGGAACCACTCCGGCGCCGAGTGGATGCCCGACGGGAAGGAGCTCGTCTTCTCGTCGTTGCGCACGGATGGCGCCGAGCTGGCCTGGCGGGAATCGGAGATCTACGCGGTGGACGTGGCCACGGGCACGATCCGGCAGCTCACCCACCGAAAGGGGATCGACACCGGCCCCATGCCCTCTCCGGACGGGAAGCTGATCGCCTACCGCGGCGACGATTGGAACGACGACACCTACCGGAACACGAAGGTCTACGTGATGGCCCCCGACGGATCGAACCCGCGCATGATCTCGGGGGACTTCGACCGCCAGTCGTCGGACTTCACCTGGGCGCCCGACGGGAGCGGCCTCTACTTCACGGCGAACGACGCGGGAAGCCGGAACCTCTATTTCCTGTCGCTGAGCTCCGGTGTCCGCGAGCTCACCGAAGGCACGCACCTCCTCGGCATCGGCTCGCTCAGCCGATCCGGCATGTTGGTGGGCACGCTCACGAGCTTCCACGAGCCCGGTGACGTCGTGTCGCTGGACGTGAAGAGCCCGGGCACGATCCGGCAGCTCACCCACGTCAACGACGACGTGATCGCCGGCGTGGCGCTCGGGGAGGTCGAGGAGATCTGGTACGAATCCGTCGGCGGCTACCGTATCCAGGGCTGGGTCGTGAAGCCGCCCGACTTCGACCCGTCCAAGAAGTACCCGATGATGCTCAGCATCCACGGCGGGCCCCACAGCATGTACACGGTGGGCTTCAACTTCGGATGGCAGGAGCACGCCGCGAACGGCTACGTCGTGCTCTACCTGAATCCCCGGGGGAGCACCGGCTACGGAAGCGCCTTCGCCAACGCGATCAAGAACGACTACCCGGGGAAGGACTACGACGACCTGATGAACGGCGTGGACGAGGTGCTGCGCCGCGGCTACGTGGATCCCGACAACCTGTTCGTGTACGGCTGCTCGGGGGGCGGCGTCCTCACCTCCTGGATCGTCGGACATACGGACCGCTTCGCCGCGGCCTCCGCGAACTGTCCCGTCATCGACTGGCTGTCCTTCGTGGGCAATACGGACAGTCCCGGCTGGTACCGCAACTTCGAGAAGCTCCCCTGGGAGGACCCCAGCGAGCACCTGCGACGCTCTTCCCTCATGTACGTGGGCAACGTCACGACGCCGACCATGCTGATGACCGGGGAGCTGGATCTGCGCACCCCCATCCCGCAGACGGAGGAGTTCTACGAGGCCCTCAAGATCGAAGGTGTCCCTACGGCGATGATCCGCTTCAAGAACGAATGGCACGGGACGTCGAGCACGCCCTCGAACTTCCTGCGCACGCAGCTCTACCTGCGGGAGTGGTTCCGCAGGTACGCACATGCCCGGGAGGTCACTCAGCAGCCGTGAGCCTACGGCAAGGAGGTGGTACGATGGGGATTCGTCGAGCCCCGTGTGCGACCGCGATGATCCTCCTGTGTGGAGCGCTCGGGGCATGTGCCTCCGGGAGCTCTGGCCGCGCGCCCAGCCGCAGCAGCCGCAGTCCCATCACCCGCGAGGAGATCGGGGACCGCAGCGGGCTGGACCTGTACACGTTGGTGGAGCAGCTGCGACCGAACTGGTTGAGGACCCGGGGGCAGGCGTCGATGGGCGGCATGGGCGGTGTCCGGGTGGCCGTGGACGGCACGCTGCAACCGGGAGGCGTCGACGTGCTGAGGTCACTGAGAGGAGCGCAGGTGAGGGAGGTCAGCTTCCTGAGCGGACAGGACGCCACGACCCGCTTCGGGCTCGACGTGGACGCCGGCGTCATCGTCGTGTCGACAGAGCGGGGAAGGGGCGGGGGCTCGTAGCCCGACGGGCCTCCGCCTGCTCGGTCCCCCTACGGCAAGGGGTGGACGAGCCTCCCCGGTCGTCCGCATCCTACGGGTCGGCGCGGCGTAACCTGGCGGAGGACCGAACCGGGAGGAGACATGCGGAGGTGGCGTGCGTGGGACTCGGGGCCGGAGCTCGCGGTCGCCCTGCTGGTGGTGTTTCTCGCTCCGTCCCTCGGAGAGGGGCAGGGGGTGCCGCCCGAGCCCGCACCGATCCCCGCCGGCCGTGCCGCGCCCCCTGGGACCTACGGCGACATCGACGTGGTGCACTACGACCTGGAGATCGGGCTTCCCGCCCCGGGGGGAACCTCGATACGCGGCGACGCCCGGCTCACCCTCGTTCCCCGCAGGTCGGGCGTCTCGACGGCCGTCCTGGACTTCACCGGGCTCGCGGTGACCGGCGTGGCCGTGGACGGGGCCTCGACGGACTACACCTACGAGGATGGGCGCCTGGCCGTGCCGCTGGGCGAGGGCGCGACGGCCGCGGACACGTTCCACGTGGAGATCCGCTATGCGGGCGTCCCGGACGACGGGCTGGTCTTCCAGCGCAACGTCCACGGGCGCCCGTCGGTCTTCGCCGACAACTGGCCGAACCGGGCCCGTTTCTGGTTTCCCTCGGTGGACGATCCGTCGGACAAGGCGACGGTGAGCTTCACCGTGCACGCGCCGGCGTCCTGGGTGGTGGTGGCGAACGGCGCGGAGGAGGGCCCGCCCACGGACGGTCCGCCGACCGATAGCGGGGCGCCGCGGCGCACGTGGCGGTGGGCGATGGGAGAGCCGGTCTCCCCGTACAACTTCGTCATCGGCGCTGCGGACATGGCGACGATCCCCCTGGGCACCGCCGCCTGCGGCCGGGCCCCCGCCTCTCCCCGCGAGGACGGCTGCGTCGAGGTGTCCGCGTGGCTCCTGCGGGAGGACACGGCGCAGGCGCGGGTCTCCTTCCGGCGGGCCCCCGAGATGGTCGACTACTACTCCGAGCTCATCGGGCCGTTCGCCTTCGAGAAGCTCGCCCACGTCCAGTCGGCCACCCGCTTCGGCGGGATGGAGAACGCCACCGCGATCTTCTACACCGAAGACGGTCTGGCCTCGGGCCGCGACATGGAAGGCACGGTCGCCCACGAGACCGCGCATCAGTGGTTCGGCGACGAGGTCACGGAAGCCGACTGGCCCGAGCTGTGGCTCTCCGAGGGCTTCGCGACATACTTCGGCCATCTCTACTTCGAGCACGCGGACGGCGAGCCGGAGTTCCGCCGCCGCATGGAGGAGAGCCGCAGGGACTACCTCTCCTCCGGGGTCACGGGCCAGGCCGTCATCGACCCGACCCAGCAGGACCTCTTCGCGCTCCTGAACGCGAACAACTACCCGAAGGGTGCGTGGGTCCTGCACATGCTTCGGGGCATCCTCGGTGACGACACGTTCTTCGAGGGCATCCGTGCCTACTACCGGCGCTACGGCGGCCGCACCGCGACCACCGAGGACTTCCGTCAGGTCATGGAGTCGGCGTCCGGGCGCGACCTGCGCTGGTACTTCGACCAATGGCTGCGCCAGCCCGGGTATCCGGTCCTGGACGCCGACTGGGCGTGGGACGCCGACGTGGGTGAAGTGACGGTGACCGTGACGCAGGCGCAGAATCCCGCCTGGCCGGTGTTCCACCTCCCGCTGCAGATCGCGGTGGATCTCGGCGCGGGCCAGGTCGAGCGACACGACGTGGACGTGGTCGGCAGGGTCCAGCGCTTCCGCTTTCCGGCTGCGACCGAGCCGACGGGGATCGTCGTCGATCCGGACGCCTGGGTACTGAAGGGGGACGGCCGGACCCAGCGTGCGAGCCGGGGCGAGCCGCCCGACCCCGGGAGGTGAGCGCCCCGTCGCCCGAAAGGCGCCGGGCGTCGGTGGGGGCCTGTGCGCTCAAGGTCTGCTGCATCCAGGACGAGTCGGAGCTCCGCACGGCTGCGGACGCCGGAGCCGACTTCGTGGGCCTGGTCGGTGCCATGCCCAGCGGGCCCGGGCCCATCGACGACGAGCGGATCGCCCGCCTCGCCGCCGCTGCGACAAGCGTGCGACCCGTTCTACTCACCGCCCGTAGGTGGGCAGAAGACATCGCCGCCCACGTGCGGGCGGCCGGCGTCCCAGCCGTCCAGATCGTGCGCCCCGTCGGCGTCGAGGTGCGTCGCGCGCTGCGGGGCGCGCTTCCGGGAATCGAAGTCTTCCAGGTCGTCCACGTGGAGGGACCCGCGTCGGTCGACCAGGCCCTCGAAGCCGCCGAGGAGTCCGACTACCTCCTGCTCGATTCGGGGCGGCCGACGGCGATGGTGGCCGAGCTGGGTGGCACGGGTCGGGTGCACGACTGGGCCCTGAGCGCGCGGATCGTGGAGGCCGTGGAGGTTCCGGTGTTCCTGGCCGGGGGGCTCGGTCCCGGGAACGTCGCCGAGGCCGTACGCGCCGTCCGCCCCCACGGGGTGGACGTGTGCTCCGGGCTGCGCGATGGGGAGGGTCGGCTCGTGGTGGAGCGCGTGACGGCCTTCGTCGAGGCTGTGCGTGAAGCGGTTCAGACCGAAGGCTGAGTGGGCGCGGCTCCACGCCGCTGTCCGACACGCCACTCCGGTCGCTCCGCCCGTAGGGATTTCCCCCACTGTCCACCCATGGGAATCCCCACCCGGAGCCGCCTCTACTTCCCGACACCCCCCGGAAAGTGCGCTCGGTAGCTTGTTCCTGGGCCAGCAGCCGCGAGGCTGCACAGACAAACCGACCCTCAATTCCAGCGGGGGAAGGATGGCGATGAAGCTCCCGACCGTCGGCGCTGCGGCGCTGGCGGACCGAGAAGTATCCGTACGCACCGTGACCGACCTCTCCGTCGAGGTCGTCTCCGATTCCGGTGAGGGCGCACAGAAGTGCGGCCAGATCTTCGGGGCGGTCTCCGCCAAGATGGGCAACGGCGTGTGGACCGTGGAGATCATTCCCGCCGAGGTCGAGCCTCCACCACGCAACCCGGTCGGCGCCTCCGGCATCCGGATCCGGCTCGGCGACAAGGAGGTCACGAACTGGGGCGACGAGACCGACGTGGTGGTCGCGTTCAACGAGCAGGCGCTCCTGGGGCGCCACCAGCTACACGCGTTGTCGCCCGACGCGATCATCCTGCTGGAGAGCATGTGGGCCACCCACCCGGATCCCGACATCCGGAAGCAGTGGGAGGACGCCATGCAGGAGCTCTCCGGTCGCAACTACACGATCATCGAAGTCCCCATGGAGGAGCAGTGCCTCACGGTGGTGGACAATCCCCGCAAGGGGAAGAACATGTTCGCCCTGGGGCTGCTGTGCGCGATCTTCGGCCGTGACGTCGAGAGGGCGAAGGAGCAGATCGCCCACGCCTTCCGTACCAAGAAGCAGGAGATCACGGACCGGAACATCGAGCTGCTCGAGCTCGGCTACGCCTGGGCGAGCGAGAACCTCGACTTCCGCTACGACATCCCGACCATGCCGGCCGGCGCTCCCATGGTCGTGATGAACGGCAACGAGGCCATCGCGCTGGGCGCCGTTGCCGCGGGCTTCGAGACCGCCGCGATGTACCCGATCACGCCGGCCACCAGCGTGTCGCACATGCTGGGCGAGGTCTTCGAGAAGTACGGCGGCGTGCTGCACCAGGCGGAGGACGAGATCGCCGCGGCCGGCGTTGCCATCGGCGCCTCGTACGCAGGCCGATGCGCGTTCACGATCACCTCCGGCCCCGGCATGGCGCTCAAGACCGAGTTTCTCGGCCTGGCCGTCATGACCGAGATCCCGCTCGTGCTGGTCAACGTGCAGCGCGGCGGGCCGAGCACGGGCCTCCCCACCAAGGTGGAGCAGTCCGACCTGCTCGCAGCGATGTTCGGGCAACCCGGGGACGCGCCGAAGGTGGTGATGGCCCCGGCAACGATCGAAGATTGCTTCCACATCATGACCACGGCTCGCCGGATCGCCGAGGCGCTCCGCACCGTGGTCATGGTCCTGTCCGACGCCAACCTGGCCACGGGCGTCGCGCCGTTCCCGCGCCCCGAGCTGTCCCCCGAGTGGCAGTCGGCGCCGCCGGACCTGCGCCCGCTCCCCGCCGGCGCGAAGCCGTACGACTGGAACGAGAGGACCGGCATCTCCCGCCGCTTCATCCCGGGCCAGGCCGGAGGCGAGCATACCCTCACCGGCCTGGCGCACGACGAGCGCAGCAAGGTGGCCTACGACGCCGAGACCGTCGAGCGGTCCCACACCGCGCGCAGCCGCAAGATCGCGGCGTTCCAGCGGACGCTGATTCCCCCCGAGATCAACGGGGACCCGGAAGGTGGAGATCTGCTGATCGTCGGATGGGGGAGCACGAAGGGCGCGATCGAGGAGGCCGTCGCCCGGGCCCGCGCGAAGGGCCTGAGCGTGTCGAGCATCCACCTGACGTTCCTGTCCCCGCTGCAGCCGGGTCTGCCCGAGATCTTCGCGCGCTTCAAGAAGGTGATGACCGTGGAGATCAACTACTCGGACAAGAAGGACGACCCGCTCATCGACGAGTACAACCGCCGCCGGGGCCAGCTCTCCATGCTGCTGCGCTCCGCCACCCTCGTCGACGTGGACTGCTGGACACGCGTGCTCGGCGAGCCGCTACGCCCCGCCAAGATCGTCCAGGCCATCGAGGAAAACATGCCCGGAGGTGCGGCATGATCATGCAATCCTGCTCCCTGCTCCACGCCGCCCACGAGGACGAGGACGACCGCGTCTTCGAGATGTCCGACTACCAGGGTCCGGTAGCACGCTGGTGCTCGGGCTGCGGCGACCACTCGGTGCTGACCGCGGCGCAGCGGCTCATGGTCGACCAGCAGCTGGAGCCGGAGACGACCGTGTTCGTGTCCGGCATCGGATGCTCGAGCCGGTTCCCGCACTACATGAAGACCTACGGCTTCCACGGGATCCACGGGCGCGCGCTGCCGGTGGCGACCGGGGTGAAGCTCACGCGCCCCGACCTGGACGTGTTCGTGGTCATGGGCGACGGGGACTGCGTCTCGATCGGCGCCGGGCATTGGATCCACGCGATCCGCTACAACCTGGACATGGTCGCGATGCTGCTGGACAACAACATCTACGGCCTGACCAAGAAGCAGACGTCGCCGACCACGCCGCAGGGCTACCGCTCGAACACGCAGCCCTACGGCAGCTACCTGCCGCCGATGAACCCGATGGAGGTCACGCTGGGCGTGACCAACGCGTCGTTCGTGGCGCAGACGGCCGAGTGGATCCCCGCGCACCTCTTCGCCACGCTCAAGGCCGCGCACGAGCACAAGGGCTTCGCCTTCGTGCGCATCCTGCAGCGCTGCCCCCACTTCACGCCGGACCTGTACTCCGACGCGGTGAAGAAGCCGGACCTGGTCGAGATCCTCGACCACCCGGAGGGCATCCAGGTCGAGGGCCTCGACAAGATCTACAAGAGCCAGCTCCGCCACGACCCGGCCGACATCCACCGCGCCCGGGAGCTGGCGGAGGACGGTTCGGTCATCCGGCTGGGCCTGTTCTTCCGCGACGAGACCCGTCCCCGTTACGAGGAGACGAGGACGCTCGCCAAGCGGACGTCCCGCGAGAAGATGGACCTCCTGAACCAGGATTTCGATCGCTATGCCGTCTGACACCAAGTCGTCCGCCGGCGCCGGCGAGCTGGCGCTGAATGCCCTGACGGCGCTCGAGCCCCGGGTGGACGCGTTCCACACCGCCGTGGCCACCGCCGAGGAGGAGATCCGCACGTTCGTCAACCACGGCCGCGGCGTGTCGGAGTACCGCACCGAGCAGATGCTCGTGGAGCTCGGGCCGTTCGCCCTCGGCCGCGTCGATCCGGAGGCCTTCGCCGGGCTGCTTCCCGACACCGACGTCATCACCTCCGAGGACGAGGGCGTGCTCGTGCACGCCGAGCAGATTCTCGCCGACTTCGCCGTGGACCACGACTTCCACCACGTGGTGGTGGAGGCCGGCGGGGATCTGCGCGACGCGGTGAAGGACGCGCTCGAGCAGGTGGGCCGGGTGTTCGGCGCCTCGCGCGCGGTGGAGCTCGCGCGAGCCGGTCTCTTCGACCCGGACCAGCACAACGGCTACCTGTCGGGCCTGCCGTTCCGGAAGTGGAATCGGGCCGAGCGCCAGCTCGCACCTCCGCTGGTGGTGGAGGTGGAGGCCGAGGACCTGCTCCCCGCCGGCCTCGGCGAGTTCCTGGACGGGCTGGTGAAGATCGTGCTCGTCGTACAGGGCCCCACGACGCCCGCGCCGCTGGCGCGGCTCATCACGCCGGGGACCTACATCCTGCAGACCGCGGACACGGCGGATCTCGCCGCCTTCGCGCGCTCGCCCAACCCGGGCGTGGCGCTCCTGTTCGACGCGGAGCGGCCAGAGCAGGCCCGCTTCGTCCACGACCCCGAAGCCGGCGCGACATCGTGGCAACGGCTCACCGTGAGCCACATGCCCGAGCAGCCGGACGTGGGGCGGGGGCGGCGCGCGCCCACGTGGCTGGAGGAGTTCACGCACCTGCAGGCGCTGGCCAAGAAGCCGGCTCTGGCCGTCGCCGCCGGAAATGGGGCCGAAGCTCCCGAGCCCGGCGAGCCGGTCACGCCGGCCGACCAGCTCGCGGCGTACCTGCTGAGTCAGGTCGAGCTGGAGGGGTGAGGCCTCGATGAGCCCCGGCGAGTTGATCCTGTCCGTCGCCATCCTGGGGGGCGTCGCCACGGTGTTCGGCGCGTTCATCTCCCTGGCCAACGCGAAGTTCAAGGTCTGGGAGGACCCCCGCGTCGACGGCGTGCGCGACCTGCTCCCCGGCGCCGACTGCGGCGCCTGCGGGGAGGCGGGCTGCCGCGCCTTCGCCGAGGCGGTGGTCAACGGAAAACAGGCACCGGCACAGTGCACGGTCATGGGCGCCGACGCGCGGGCTGACGTGGCGGCGTATCTGGGCGTGGACGCCGGCAAGGCCGACAAGCGCGTGGCCCGCCTGCTGTGCGCCGGCGGGCGCGACGTCGCCCCCTACAAGGGACGCTATCACGGCGTGGAGAGCTGCGCCGCGGCGGCCGCGGTCACCGGCGGCGGCAAGGCGTGCCCCTGGGGGTGCCTGGGCTACGCCGACTGCGCGGTCGTGTGCGACTTCGACGCGATCGTGATGGCACCCAACGGGCTCCCCGTCGTGGACCCCGAGAAGTGCACCGCCTGCGGGGACTGCGTGGAGGCCTGCCCCCTGGGGCTGTTCGTCCTGATGCCCCAGGACCACAAGCTGGTGGTGCAGTGCAAGAACCTTCTTTCCGGTGAGGCGGCCGAGGCCGTCTGCTCCGTCGTGTGCAACGCCTGTGGGCGCTGCGTCGCCGACGCCGCGCCGGGCCTGATCTCCATGATCGACGGCCTGGCCACCATCGACTACGACCAGATCGAGCTGCAGAACCCGAAGGCCATCGAGCGGTGCCCGACCGGCGCCATCGTGTGGATCGAGGGGCAGCAGTTTCCCGAGCTTTTCGTTTCTGCCGGTAGTGAGGCCGCATGAGCAAGCAAAAAGGGGCCGGCGAGGGCCCCAGGTTCCCGGGCATCCTGACCGCCACGGACGGCACCGGGGCCGTCGTCCATTCCGAGACGAACGCCAGCGAGGCCGCCGGCGCCTACCCCATCACCCCGTCCACGCAGATGGGCGAGGGGTGGGCGGTGGCGCACGCCGCCGGCATGAAGAACGTGAACGGTCGCCGGCTGCTGTTCTTCGAGCCGGAGGGCGAGCATGCCGCCGCCGCGGTCACCGCGGGGATGAGCATGACCGGCTTGCGCTCGACGAACTTCACGAGCGGCCAGGGCGTCGCGTACATGCACGAGTCGCTCTACGCGGCCACCGGCAAGCGCCTCACCTACGTCCTGAACGTCGCGGCGCGCGCGATGACCAAGCACGCACTCAACGTGCACGCCGGCCACGACGACTACCACGCAGTGGACGACACCGGCTTCTTCCAGCTGTTCGCGAAGGATGTGCAGGAGTCGGGCGATTTCGCGCTCATCGCGCACCGGATCGCCGAGCTGTCGTTGAACCCGGGCCTGAACGCCCAGGACGGCTTCCTGACGAGTCACGTCATCGAGACCGCGAAGCTCGCCGAGCCGGAGATGATCAAGGAGTACCTGGGCGACCCGGCCGACCTCATCGAGTCGCCCACGCCCGCTCAGCGCCTGACCTTCGGCGACAAGCGCCGGCGGATCCCCGAGCTGTTCAGCGTGGACTATCCGGCCATGCTGGGCACCGTGCAGAACCAGGACTCCTACGCCCAGGGCGTCGCGGCCCAGAGGCCGTTCTACTTCGATCATCTGACCGCGCTGAGTGACCAGGCGTTCGCCGAGTTCGCCGCGCTCACCGGCCGCGCCTACGCCCGCGCCGTCGGCTACCTGACCGAGGACGCCGACTGGGTCCTCGTGGGCCAGGGCTCCGTGGTTCCCAACCTCGAGGTGGTCGCGGAATACCTGCGCCGGGAGCGCGGCCTCAAGGTCGGCGTCCTCAACGTGAGCATGTTCCGCCCGTTCCCCGCCGACCTGATCACGAAGATCCTGTCCGGCGCCAAGGGCGTGACGGTGCTCGAGCGGTGTGATCAGCCGCTGGCCGTGGACGCGCCGTTGCTGCGGGAGGTCCGGGCGGCGATGACGAAGGGGATGGAGAACTGGAGGGTGGTCGCCGCCGCCGCGGGCAACGGCCGCAAGAAGGCTCAGGCACCGGCGCGCCCGCTGCCCTACCCGGGGCTCGAGTCGGTGGACCCGGCTGGGATGCCGGACTTCTACTCGGCGGGCTTCGGCTTCGGCAGCCGCGACCTGCAGCCCGGCGACATCATCGCCGCGGTCGACAACATGCTCCCCGACGGGAAGCACACCCGCCAGTTCTACCTGGGGATCGACTTCATCCGGAAGGGCACACGCCTGCCGAAGCTGCAGATCTGGCAGGAGCAGCTGCTGGAGGGCTACCCGAACCTAGGCGACCTGGCGCTCCAGTCGGCGGGGGAGTTCAACCTGCTGCCCGAGGGCTCGACTGCGCTGCGCATCCACTCCGTGGGCGGATGGGGCGCCATCACGATGGGCAAGAACATCGCGATGACGGCGTTCGAGCTCTTCGGGATGCACGTGAAGGCCAACCCGAAGTACGGCTCCGAGAAGAAGGGCCAGCCCACGACGTTCTACGCGGTCCTCGCGCACGAGCCCATCAAGCTCAACGCCGAGCTCAAGCACGTGAACGTCGTGCTGTCTCCGGACGGCAACGTCTTCCGCCACTCCGACCCCCTCGCAGGGATGGAGGAGGGAGGCGTCTTCGTCATCCAGAGCCACGAGGAGCCGGAGCAGGTCTGGAAGGCGCTTCCCGCCGAGGCCCGGCGATTCGTGCGCGAGAAGAAGATCAAGGTCTACTGCCTGGACGCCTTCGGCATCGCCTCGGCCGAGGCCTCCGACCCCGAGCTGCGCTACCGCATGCAGGGCGTCGCCTTCATGGGCGCGTTCTTCCGGTGCGCGCCGCTCGCCGCAAAGGAGGGGATGGAGGAGGCCGGCCTGTTCGAGGGGATCACCGCCCAGATCGAGGCGAAGTTCGGCAAGCTCGGCAAGCGGGTGGTGGACGACAACATGCGCGTCATCCGTCGGGGCTACGACGAGGTGAGGGAGGTCCCGACCGACGCCGACCACGACGCCGACGAGGCGAAGGCGGCGCCGGGCTCGTACATCCCGTCGCTCATGGACACGCCCGACGCCGAGATGGGTATCGGGAACCAGGGTCGCTTCTTCGAGCAGGTGTGCGCGGTATGCTCGATCGGCCAGGACGGGATCGCCGACCCGTACGCGGCGCTGTCGGCCATTCCGGCGGCGACCAGCACCGTGCGCGACATGACCAACATCCGCTTCGAGGTCCCCGACTTCATCGCGGAGAAGTGCACCGGCTGCAGCCAGTGCTGGGTGCAGTGCCCCGACGCGGCCATCCCGGGGCTCGTCCTGTCGGTGGAGGACATCTACGACACCGCGATCCGCACCACGGCGAACGGAAAGCCCAACGACCGGGTCAAGCAGATCGCCAAGCACCTGGCCAAGGAGTCCCGCAAGATCCTGAAGGGCGTGCCCTTCAAGACCTTCGGCGACGTGGCCTCGTCCGCCTACGCGAACGTGGTCGGCAAGCTCGGATGGGACGCGGACCGGCGCGCGCAGCTCGACGAGGAGTGGTCACGGGTCTTCCCCGTCCTCTCCGAGTTCCCGCTCGCGAAGACGACCCCGTTCTTCGACCTCCCCGAGTCGAAGGCGAAGGACTCGGGCGGCATGCTCGCGATCACGATCAACCCGGAGGCCTGCAAGGGCTGCAACATCTGCGTGGACGTGTGCCCGGAGAACGCTCTGGTCACCGTGCAGCAGGACGAGGAGATCGTCGATCGCCTGCGCCGGAACTGGAAGTTCTGGGAGCGGCTCCCGGACACCGACGACCGCTACATCAACGTCCGCGACATCGACGAGGGCATCGGCGTGCTGTCCTCGCTGCTCCTCAAGAAGGACAACTATCGCTCGATGGCCGGCGGCGACGGGGCGTGCATGGGGTGCGGCGAGAAGACCGCGGTCCACCTCGTGACCTCCACGGTCGAGGCCCTGATGCAGCCGCGGGTCGACAAGCTGCTGAAGGACGTCGACGCGCTGGTCGCGGAGCTCGATAGGCAGGCGCGCGAGCTCGTGGGCTCGGAGGCCGACCTGGCCAAGGCGGCCGCCGACCCGGGCGACCAGGTGGGCGTGAAGCTGCCCGCCGCGAAGAAGGAGAAGCTCGCGCTGCTCGAGAAGTCGAAGGCGGAGCTCGAGCACCTCAAGTGGCTGTACGTCCAGGGCCCCAGCGGCCGCGGGCGGGTCAGCCTGGGCATCACGAACTCGACGGGCTGCTCCTCGGTGTGGGGGAGCACGTACCCGTACAACCCCTATCCCTTCCCCTGGGTGAACCACCTCTTCCAGGATGCCCCGTCCATCGCCATCGGCGTATTCGAGGGGCACATGCGGAAGATGGGCGATCACTTCCTGTCGCTGCGCAAGGCGCGCCAGCTCGCGGACGGCTCGTACGACGACGCCGCGTTCAAGCGCCTCGCGGAGGAGTTCGACTGGCAGCAGTTCACCGACGAGGAGTTCCACCTGTGCCCGCCCATCCTGAGCATCGGGGGCGACGGCGCGATGATGGACATCGGCTTCCAGAACCTCTCCCGCCTCATGGCGAGCGGGAAGCCCATCCGGGTCATGGTCCTGGACACGCAGGTCTACTCGAACACGGGCGGTCAGGCCTGCACCTCCGGATACACCGGGCAGGTTGCCGACATGTCCGCGTGGGGGAAAGCGCATCACGGGAAGTCGGAGGTCCGTAAGGAACTGGCCTTCATCGCCATGGCCCACAGAGGCGTGTTCGTCCACCAGTCCTCTCAGGCCTCCGCTTCCCACCTCATC